>Ga0209278_1000112_pt1 | contig 122515 bp, 111 predicted proteins | sample JI81BgreenDNA_FD_187504 | JGI IMG/M metagenome (GOLD analysis project Ga0209278, IMG submission 187504) | Wastewater effluent complex algal communities from Wisconsin, to seasonally profile nutrient transformation and Carbon sequestration -... | ecosystem: Engineered > WWTP > Effluent > Algae... | reverse complement strand
CGGGTGTGGTCTGTGGCATTTTTTGCCCCGTTGCAGGTCTGGCTTGAACAACCACATTCCTACAACAATGCAAATGCTTACACCACTCCCGCCAACCCTTCACGGCATCGCCGGTGAATAAGATGGGCTAAACGATACGATACGCGGGTCTTCACCCGCATCTATGCGGCGTTGGCTTCGACGGTTGTCAGGCAGTCTCGTGCTGAAGGGCTAGACCCGGCACGCGTTGCTGCTCGCGCATCTCTTTCCCGCGAATACACGGACTTCCTGGAGGAGGATGTATCACGGATACTTTATGCCGCAATCGCGCTAACGATATCGTTGTCAGCATTGGCATTTCTGCAACCCGCGCTGGCATTCGCCTGCTTGGCTCTCGGTGGGCCGTTGTTGCTGATTGGCCGGTGGCTTGGCCGAAGGTCTGGCCAATTAAACAAAGGCCTCAATAACCGCTTGGAAAGCGAAGTCAGCTTGTTGTCTGATGGAAATGACAGGCGTGTTCGTCGCCATTTTGATGCCTTGGCAGGATGGCGGATCAAGTTGTCCGATGCAGAGGCCACCGCCTTTGGCCTAATGGAAATGCTTGTCATCGTGCTATTTGTGGCTGCACTTTGGCAGGTAGGAGCGGCGGAGACGAAGCCGCAGGCCGGTGATGTCTTCGCGATTTTCTCGTATCTGTGGCGCTTTGTGGAAAGTCTCGACCAAGTTCCCGTCCTGATACAGAAATCCGCAAAGCTCAGGGATCTGGATCAAAGGTTGGCGTCCGCGACGGAATAAGCAGCATTGTATGCGTGCTTGCCGCGATATGGCGCAAGCCGCCCTTCGCCTTCCCACCCATTAGCGGTCGTTCACCGCGAACAACTGCGATCCTGAAAGCGGACGGGCAGCTATTGCCCCACCTGCGCCCAAAGCAGACCTGCTGCAATCGACCCGTTGCCGCCGTTACCGTCACCCCGGCGGGAGCTGGGGCCTAGGGCGGCAAGCTTTGCTCTATGTAGCCCTGGGGCCCCGCTTTCGCCGGGATGACGAAAGGGGCAGAATTCCACCCGATTGCAGCCATGCCAGCGGATCTGACCGCGTCCCAAAAGCGGCCATGCAGCCGCCTCCCATATGAGCCATGACCCTATGGAGACGCCGTTGCTTCGCATCTGACAGCGATGGGCGCGCACCTGACGCGAAAGAGGGCGGACACCTCCCCCAAGGCGCCCGCCCTCAGGCACTCCCGTCCATGGGAGAACCGGACATTGCTGTCAGGCGGGAGGCCTCAGGCGGCTTTTTCCATCCGGGCGAGTTCGCAGTGCGACCAGATCTCGGACAGGGCCTTGATCAGCCGGTCGATATCGCCATCGGTGTGCACCGGCGAGGGCGTGACGCGCAGCCGCTCGGTGCCGACGGGCACGGTCGGATAGTTGATCGGCTGCACATAGATGCCGTGGTTGTCCATCAGCCAGTCGCTGATCATCTTGCACTTCTTGGCATCGCCCACCATCACCGGGATGATGTGGCTCGGGTTGTCCAAGTGCGGGATGCCCATCAGATCGAGCTTGCGGCGCACCTGCGCGACGCGCTCCTGCTGCATCTCGCGCTCGACACTGCTTTGCTTGAGGTGGCGGATGCTGGCCGCGGCGCCTGCGGCCACGGCAGGCGGCAGGGCGGTCGAGAAGATAAAGCCGCTCGCGAAGCTCCGCACGAAGTCGATGAGGTTGGCCGAGGCCGCGATATAGCCGCCCATCACGCCGAAGGCCTTGCCGAGCGTCCCTTCGATCACGGTGATGCGGTCCATCAGGCCTTCACGCTCGGCGATGCCGCCGCCGCGCGGGCCGTAGAGGCCGACGGCGTGGACTTCGTCGATATAGCTCATCGCGCCATGCTTTTCGCACACGTCGAGAATCTCGGCGATCGGCGCGATGTCGCCGTCCATCGAATAGACGCTTTCGAAGGCGACCAGCTTGGGCACTTCGGGGCCGTATTGCGACAGCAATTCGTCAAGATGGGCGACGTCGTTGTGCCGGAAGACCTTGTAGGGCGCGCGGCTGTAGCGGATGCCCTCAATCATCGAGGCGTGATTGAGCGCGTCGGAGAACACCACGCAGCCCGGGATCTTGCCCGCCAGCGTGCCGAGGCCCGCCCAGTTCGAGACATAGCCCGAGGTGAACAGCAGCGCGCTTTCCTTGCCGTGCAGGTCAGCGAGTTCGCGTTCAAGCAGCACGTGATAGTGATTGGTGCCCGAGATGTTGCGCGTGCCGCCTGCACCCGCGCCGCATTCGTCGAGGCATTCGTGCATCGCTTCGAGCACCGTCGGGTGCTGGCCCATGCCGAGGTAGTCGTTCGAACACCACACGGTGACCGCCTGCGTTTCCTCTTCGACAAAGCGCGTGGCGTGCGGGAATTTGCCGCGGTGGCGCTTGATATCGGTGAAGACGCGATACCGACCGTCAGCGCGCACAGTGTCCAGCTCGCTGGCGAAGAAGGCTTCGAAGTCCATGGGTTTTCCCTCTGTTTCCATGATTATGTTCTCAATTCCGGCTGGTCTGCGCGGCGGTTTTACGCTGCGGCAGAGCCCAGCCCCACAGCATTCCGTCGCGGAACGGCAGGGCCAGGAACAGGTGTTCGAGCACGCCGAGCAGCGCCAGCGTGGTCAGCAGGCTGGCGCCCACCATCTCGGCGCTGCCCGCCGGCGCGGCGAGCGCCATCTGTGCAAACCACCAGGTCGCAGCGGTAATGCCCAGCATCGACAGCGGCAGCAGCACCGTCAGGCGGTTGCGGCCGAAATAGGTCTTCAGATAGGCGAGATGTTCGGGCAGCATTTCCGCGGTGCTGTTGGGCACCCCCACGAACAGGTTGATCTTCGAGGTCAGCCGCATCGCGAACATCAGCACGAACACGGTCGCGCCGATCTTGTTGGGCACGTTCCACGACAGCGAGATCAGCAGCAGCGCGGTCAACGCCAGCGCGACTTCGTGGTGCATCACGGTCGAGGCGGCCTGCCGGAACCGCGCCACGCCCGTAAGCGAGGGATCGGCCGGCCCGCGGCGCGGCCCTGCGGCGGCGCCGGTGAGGAAGGCCAGTTCGTGCCAGCCCCATACCATCAGCGCGCCGACAAAGCCGAGATAGACCGCCCAGATTTCTGCCGAAAGCGAGGCGAAGACGATCACCACCAGCCCGGAAATGCCGGAGATACCGCCGATCATCATCGAGCGGCTGAAGGTGGAACGCTCACGGTTATCCGCCCATGCGATGAGGCCGGTGGCGATAAACCAGAGCCCCACCGTCACGATGAACGGAACAACATGTCCTTCCCAGCTTACCACGCCGGCTGCAGCCTGATCGAGGAGGGCAGGGCGTTCGACTTGGTCGGGTGGAGGTAGAGGCGCGCAAAGCTGAGCGCGGCCCCCGCCATGCCCGAAGCGCGCATCGCAAGGCCGCCAATCCCGCCGCGGCGCTTGCCTTCCTCGATCTTGAGCGAGGCGATGCGCATGGCTTCCATCTGGCGGCGGAAGGCCGGGCTGTCGATGTCGAGCTCGACCGGATAGACCTGGCGGGTGATCTGGTTGCAGACCTCGAACACCTGATAGTCATACTCGGTCGGATCGACGCCGAGCGCCTTGTGGAACGCCGGACGGGCATGATCGCGCACATACATGGTCGCATAGACCGCCACGAGGAAGAAGCGGATCCACAGCTTGTTGAGGCCGGTCAGCAGCTTGGGATCGGCGCGCATGATCATGGCGAAGGCCTCACCATGGCGGAACTCGTCGTTGCACCACTGTTCGAACCAGTCGAAGATCGGGTGGAACTTGTATTCCGGGTTGCGGGCGAGCTGCCGGTAAATGGTGATGTAACGCGCGTAGCCGATCTTCTCGGACAGGTAGACCGAGTACCAGATGAACTTCGGCTTGAAATAATGGTACTTCTTTGACTTCGTCAGGAAGCCCAGATTGATCCCGATGCCGGAATCCTTGAGCGTTTCGTTGATGAAGCCGGCATGGCGGCTTTCATCGCGTGCCAGCAGCTTGAACAGCAGCTTCATGTCGGGATTCTTGGTCCGCTTGGCGATTTCCGCATAGAGAATGCAGCCCGAGAATTCCGAGGTGAGCGAGCTCACCAGAAAGTCGATGAATTCCGCGCGCAGCTCGGGTTCGAGCGCTTCGATCACGCCGTCGAACGTGGCGTTCTTGCGGAAATGCTTCTTGTTGGGATCGGCCACCATGTCGGCCATCAGCTGATCCCATTCGGCGCGCACCAGCGAGACGTCGATCTTGTCGAGCGCGTTGAAATCGGTGGTGTAGAACCGCGGGGAGAGCACGGTTTCATGGGTCGCCATCGCCAGCGTATCGGGCTTTGCGGCATCCGCTGTGCCAGCCGCTGCGATCGTCGTGTGGGCGTTCATTTAAGGCTCCCGGGATTGAAACTGACTTCGTAAAGCTCGGTAAGATCGAAATAGGCCGCCAGCCGCGTCCAGGCGCGGGTGAACGGGGTGGCGCGCTTGACGGTGGCGAGGCGCGTGAACTGGATGCTCTGGCCGAAATCCACTGTCATCGGTGCGCCGTGCACCTTCACCTCGTCACCCGGATAAAGCGGGATATCGCCTTCCAGCTCGACATGGGCGTGGAAGTGCTCCGGGCTCTGCTCGATCGTGATGGTGCAGGGCACATCAAAGGTGCGCTGGCCCTGACCGAGGAACAGCATCGCCATCAACGCGCCTCCTTGGGGGGCAGCATTCCGGCATAGACCGCACGGTTATCGGGGCCGAACGAGGACACCTCGACGCGGAAACCGGTGGTCGGATCGCTCAGGGTCATGCCGCCGTCGCCCCATTCGGTCAGCTGGAACGGAACTTCCGGCCCGAGCCCGCGAATGCGGCGCTGGTGGACGAGGCTGCGGACGGTCGCGCGGATGAAGCCGCCCTGCCCGGGGGTGAAGCGGCCGAGCACCATCGTGCGATCGCCGTCTTCCACGCGGACGGTGCCGTCCGGCTCGTCGAAGAAGCGCAAGGACCGCTCGGCCACCGGCTGGATGCCCTTTTCCGCGCGCGCCACTTCGGGCACGGCGCTGCGTTCGAAAAAGCCGAGCCGGACCGAGGCCGTGAGCGCGAGCGAGATCAGCACGATCCCGCCCATCAGCATCAGCGGCACCTTGTGGACGGTAACTTCGTCCTTTTCGTATTCGCGCACGATCATGCGGGTGCTCCCTCCAATCCCTTGTCGCCGAGACCGGCGTCGCCCGCAAGCTTTACCACTGCTGGCCGCGCGAGGGCAGGGGCGGCAGCCGGAGCCTGTTGGCCGGTCGGTGCAGCACCATCCTTGATCCCGGTCAAATTCCGTTCGATTTCGCCATATTGCGCGCGCACTTCGGCAATCATCTGCGCCAGCGCTGCGGCATCAGGCACGGCGCGCAGCATCGGCTGCGGCATGGCATAGCGCCACGGACGCACGTGCGGCCACAGCAGCACATGGCCGAGCAGGCGTTCACCGGCAACTTCGAGCGCGATGTCACCATGTCCGCCGGCACGCGGGCGCAGATGCGCGGCCTTCACCTGCTTCAAGGGCACGTTGATACGCGTCTCGATCGCCATGCCGATGCGCATGATGAGGCGCACATCGGTGAGGATGTAGAGCGTGCTGCGCGCGCTCAGCCAGGCGAGGAAGTACAGCAGCGCCACCAGCACCACCCCGGTTCCGGCTGCGAACAGCGCGGCGCCGGTGTTGCCCAGCGCAACGCCGATAGCTGCCAGCGCGGCCATGTAGAAGCCTGCCTTGTGGGCGTGGAAGGCGGTGCGGGCTAGCAGGCCGTAATCAGGACGGCCCTTCCACAGCACCTTTTCATCGGGTGCCGGGGTGCCGAGCCGGTCACCATGGGCGGTCGGCCCGTCGTTCTCCAGCTCGGCGTGATCAATCCCGGCGGACAGCGACATGGCGGTCGCTGCCCGGGTTTCGGCGGAGGTCAGATCCACGGTTCAGCCCTTTCCGGGGTTGCATACATGTAGCCGCCGCCGAAGTAGGCCTGCACGCGGTCTTCTTCGTAGCGGGTGATGATGCCCGGGGTTTCGATCGCCGGAACATCGTCGAACTGGGCCGAGGTGATCGCGTCGATCTCGACATACTTGGGCTTGTCCTGGATGATCGGCAGCAGCGCATCGATCAGGCTGTTGCCGTGGACCACCGCCACCATCATCGGGGCCAGCACCTTCTTGCCGCTGTTGGTCTCGACTTCGAGGTAGCGGATCATGTGCTCGGCCTGATCGACCCAGATATCGCTGATCTTGCCCACGGTCACACCGTCGGCGGCAACCACCGGCCAGCCGATCAGCTGCGGATCATTGGGCGAGACGATCAGCTCGTGGCTGTTGGCGATCGGAACGATGCGCGGACGGCCATCGAAGGTGAGATCGGGATACTTGGCACGGTTGGCCCATGCGGCCGGGCCCATGCCGTCCTTCATGGCATTGCCGGTCGGCACCCACGGCGCACCGGCGGCGTTGAAGGCCTGCACAGCGGGAACGTTGATGTCGTCGCGGGCGACGTCTTCCGGCACATAGGTGCCGCGCCCGTTGGGCAGCTGGAAGCTCTTCTTGCCGGTGTCGAACAGGCTGCCGGGGTGGATCTTGCCGGTCTGTTCGTCTTCGAGCGGATAGCCTTCGCGGCGGCTTTCCTTGTTGAGGTAGAAGACCAGCGCGATGAAGAAGCCGAAAAACAGCAGAAAGGCGAGTTCGGCCACATCGAATGTGCCGACAATATAGGCGTGGTTCATTTCACGTTCCTCTCGATGATTGGGTCGGCTGAGGCGGAGCCGGGCAGGATACTGGACGGGCAGGCACGGATTATCATGTCGGAAACTCCCTCAGACCGAAGGGCTGCCCCGGCAGGTCGGGATCTTCGGGAGAACGGTTGCGCCGCAGGCCGACAAGCGGCCCCAGCGCGGCGAGCCCGGCAAGAAGCAGGGCAATTTCAAGAGTATAGACCGTCGCATAACCGCTCGCGCGGGTAGCGGCAGTGGCTGGTTCGGAGCCGGTTTGCACCATCGCGGCCACGCCGTCGCGCAGCAAGCCGCCGACCGCGATGCCAAGTCCGGCGCAGGTTGCCTGCACCGCGCCCCATGCGCCCAGCGCAAGCCCTGCGGTCTCGGTTTTGGCGATGGTCATCGCTTCCATCAGCGTGCCGACGGAAAACAGCCCGAGCCCGAGCCCGATCCCCACCGCTCCGCAATAGAGCATCGGCGCGGCCGAGAACGGCCCGGCGAACAGCACCAGCAGGAAGGCATTGATCCCGACCACGAGGCCGACGCCGGCCAGCCGCAACTGGTCCCACCCGCGTGCGAGCATACGGCCTGACAGCGTGAAACCGAGCAGCGAACCCAGCGCCCATGCGCCGGTCAGCCCGGTGGTCGCCCCGACCGACAGGCCGAGGATTTCGCCGCCATAGGGTTCAAGCAGCGCGTCCTGCATCGCAAAGCCCATCGCCCCGATGCCGATTGCCACCAGCAGCCGCGCATTGCGCCCGTCATTCACGAAGGCCTGCCACAGCTCCGAGAAGGTCGGGGTTTCGCGATCGGGAGCGGTAATCTTGGGATTGCGCGCTTCCTGCTTCCACAGGGCAATGACGTTGAGGATCACCGTCAACACCGCGCAGCCCTGGATCACCTGCACCAGCTTGGTGGCGCTGTAATCGAGCAGCACGCCGCCGATCACGAAGGCGGCAAACATCATGCCGACCAGCAGCATCACATACAGCAGCGCCACCGCGCGCGGGCGCTTGTCTTCGGGCGCAAGATCCGTCGCCAGAGCGAGGCCGGCGGTCTGAGTGACGTGGAAGCCGGTGCCGGTCAGCAGGAAGGCCGCCGTCGCCGCCACGAGACCAATCTCGAAACGCTCGGGAATGGCGAGCAGCAGCAGCGCGAAGGGCATGATCGCAAGGCCGCCGAACTGCATCAGCGTGCCGAACCAGATATAGGGCACGCGCCGCCAGCCAAGCACCGATCGGTGCGTGTCGGAGCGGTGGCCGATCAGCGCGCGGAACGGCGCGACCAGCAGCGGCACCGCAATCAGCAGCGCCACCAGCCATGTGGGCGTGCCAAGCTCGACCACCATCACGCGGTTCAAGGTGCCGTTGAGCAGCACCGTCGCCATGCCCACCGTCACCTGAAACAGCGACAGGCGCAGCAGGCGGCCCAGCGGCAAGTCCGCGCTCGCCGCATCCGCGAAGGGCAGAAGCCGGAACGCGACCTCTGTCCAGTGCGGTGCCTGAGGGCGGTCAGCGCGCTTCATCCGTGCCTCACCAGTTCCAGTGCCTGCGAGGTGTAGAACCCGCTCGAAATACGCTTGGTACGCCCGATGCTCCAGCCCGGCAACTGCTTGAGTCGGTGGCGGATTTCCCATTCCAGCGTCGGCACGATCGCGGGCGAGCGATCCGAGCGCGGGAAGAGCTTGCCGACGGTATACATCGTCTGCAGCAGCGCGGTGCGCGGGGCGAAGGTGAACAGGATCGAATGGGTGGTGCGTTCGGCCAGCTGGGCGAGCGCATTTTCCAGATCGGCGGGCTGATAATGGATCAGCGAATCCATCGCCACCACATGGGAAAAGGTGCCGAGCGCCGGATCGAGCATGTCGCCGCTGCGCCAGTCGATCCGCCCGTGACCGATGAACGACGGCGTGCGTTGACGCGCCACTTCGACCAGGCCAGCGGCCACGTCGATCGCAGTCACTTCAGCGCCGCGGCAGGCGGCCTCGATGCTGAACGAACCCGTGCCGCAGCCCGCATCAAGCACCCGGGTGCGGCGCAGATCATTGGGCAGCCAGTCGAGCAAGGTCGCGCGCATCGCATCGCGGCCCGCGCGCACGGTGGCGCGAATGCCGCTGACCTTCACATCCGACGTCAAATCGATCCACGCCTGCCGCGCGGTGCTGTCAAAGTAAGTCGCCAGCTGCTCGCGCTGGGCGTCGTAGCGACTGGGGGAACGCGTAGCCATTACTCAAATCCCAGGAAGTCAAAGATATCACGGTCCTTCATCGCCACTGCCGCGGAAGGATCGACCCCGTCCCACAGCATCTGTGCAAGGCGGAGGTATTCGTTCTGGGCCTGGACCACTTCGGGATCATCGCCCATCTCGAACAAGGTGCACTTCTTGAGGCGCGAGCGGCGGATTGCATCGACGTCGCGGAAGTGCGCGAGGCGCTGCATCCCGATCGCGTCGCAGAAGCGATCGATTTCGTCGGTCTCGCGGCTGCGGTTGGCGACCACACCGGCGAGGCGGACGTCGTAGTTCTTGGACTTCGCGCCGATCGCCGCCACGATCCGGTTCATTGCGAAGATGCTGTCGAAGTCATTGGCCGCGACCACAATCGCGCGTTCGGCGTGCTGCAGGGGCGCGGCAAATCCGCCGCACACCACATCGCCCAGCACGTCGAAGATCACCACGTCGGTTTCTTCGAGCAGGTGGTGCTGCTTCAGCAGCTTGACCGTCTGGCCGACCACATAGCCGCCGCAGCCGGTGCCTGCCGGCGGCCCGCCCGCCTCGACACACATCACCCCGTTATAGCCTTCGAACATGTAGTCTTCGGGCCGCAGTTCCTCGGCGTGGAATTCGACTGTTTCCAGCACGTCGATCACCGTCGGCATCAGCTTCTTGGTGAGCGTGAAGGTGCTGTCGTGTTTGGGATCGCAGCCGATCTGCAGCACCCGGTGGCCGAGCTTCGAGAAGGCGGCCGAAAGGTTCGACGAGGTGGTCGACTTCCCGATCCCGCCCTTGCCGTAGACGGCGAAAACCTTGGCACCGCCGATCCGGTCGCTCGGGTCCAGCTGGACTTGCACCGAGCCGTCGCCGTCAGGCGGTCGAAAGCCGGATTTGGGGGTGTGCAGGTTCATTGTTTACGATCCCTCGTGTTCAGTCGCCCGCGAACACGCCTTCCAGGCGGTCCTCGAGTTCGTCATTGGCTTCGCGCAGAGCGGCGAGCGTCGCTTCGTCAGGTTGCCACAGATTGCGGTCGCAGGCTTCGAGCAGGCGGCCCGCCATCCGGACCGAGGCCTTTGGGTTGAGCTCGGACATGCGGCGACGCATGTTTTCGTCGAGCACGAAGGTCTCGGAGATTTTCTGGTACACCCACGGCGCAACCTGCCCGGTGGTGGCCGACCAGCCGAAAGTGCTGTTCACATGGCCTTCGATCTGGCGCACGCCCTCGTAGCCGTGTTCGAGCAGGCCTTCGTACCACTTGGGGTTGAGCGTGCGGGTGCGCGCTTCCAGGTCGATCTGTTCAGCCAGCGTGCGAACCTTGGGCTTCCCGCGGGTTGCATCGAGGATATAGACCGGCGCTTCGGCCCCCTTGGCCTTGGCGACCGAGCGCGCCACCCCGCCAAGCCCGTCGACATACTGGTCGACATCATTGATGCCGAGCTCGATGCTTTCGAGGTTCTGGTAGGTGAAATCGACGGTGCTAAGCGCGCTCTGGAGAATTTCGCGGCGCTGAACCGGACGGCCCGAAATGCCGTAGCCGAAGCCCTTCTGGGTCTCGAAGGCATTGGCCAGTTCGTCCGGATCGGCCCAGGTGCCGCCGTCGATCATCTGGTTGACGTTGGCGCCGTAGGCCCCCTCGGCGTTGGAGAACACGCGCAGGGCTGCGGTTTCGAGATCGCAGTCGTGCTTTTCCATCTGCGCCAGCGTGTGCTTGCGGACGAAGTTTGCCTCCAGCGGCTCATCGGCGGTGCTGGCGAGCAGCGCGGCTTCGGCAAGCATCTTGATCTGCATCGGCAGAAGGTCGCGGAAGATGCCCGAGAGCGTCATCACCACGTCGATGCGCGGACGGCCGAGTTCTTCAAGCGGGATCAGCTCCGCGCCGCACAGACGGCCGTAGCTGTCGCGCCGCGGGCGGGCGCCCATCAGCGTCATCGCCTGCGCAATCTGCACCCCTTCGGACTTCATGTTGTCCGTGCCCCACAGCACCATCGCGATGTTTTCGGGGAAGGGCTGACCGCTTTCGACATGGCGCGCGATCAGGCGTTCGGCCTGTTCCGAACCGAGCCTGCAGGCGAAAGTCGAAGGCAGCAGGAAGGGATCGAAGCCGTGAATGTTGCGGCCCGTGGGCAGCACGTCCGGATTGGCGACCACATCACCGCCCGGCGCGGGCAGGACATAGCCCGCATCAAGCGCATGGATCAGCGAGCCAAGCTCGTCCGAGGACGCAAGCTTTGCGGCCAGTTCGGCGCGGTTGGCCTTGTCCGGGCCGCCGGCCGCCTCGACCATCGCGTCGAGCATTTCCTCAAGCTCCTGCCCTTCCGGGTTCTTGCCCAGAATGTGCAGCCCGAAGGGGATCAGCGCTTCTTCCAGCTCGTAAAGCTTGGCGGGCAGCTCGCCGATTTCGGCATATTCGATATCGAGCGCGGCGCACTGGTCGGCGATCAGCTGCTCCAGATCGGCGCGTTCTTCGGCGTGATCGGGATCGTCCTGCGTCAACCGCCAGCGTTCGACACTGGTCTTGAGCTCGGCCAGCCCCTTGTAAAGCCCGGCCTGCGCCAGCGGCGGGGTGAGATAGCTGATCAGCGTCGCGGCCGAGCGGCGCTTGGCCAGCATCCCCTCGGTCGGGTTGTTGGCGGCGTAGAGATAGAAATTGGGCAGATCGCCGATCAGACGCTCCGGCCAGCAGGTGCCCGACATGCCCGCCTGCTTGCCCGGCATGAATTCGAGCGCGCCGTGGGTGCCGAAATGCAGCACCGCGTGGGCCCCGAAATCCTCCTTGATGTAGCGATAGAAGGCGCTGAAAGCGTGGGTCGGCGAGAAGCGGCCTTCGAACAGCAGGCGCATCGGATCGCCTTCAAAGCCGAAGGCGGGCTGGATGCCGACGAACACCTTGCCGAAATACGCGCCAAGGATCTGGATGTTGCGGCCATCGGACAGCTGCTTGCCGGGCGCGGGGCCCCACTGGGCCTCGATTTCCTTGAGGAACCGCTCGCGCTGCACGTGCTCGTCCGCCGGGATGCGGTGGGCGACGTTGGCATCGGTGCCGTATTGATCGGCATTGCCCTTGAGGATCGCCTCGCGCATCGCATCGACGCTTTCGGGTACCTCGACATCGTAGCCCTCGGCCTTGAGGCGCTGGAGGGTGGAATAGAGCGATTCGTGCACCGCCATGAAGGCCGCCGTGCCGACCGCGCCGGAATTGGGCGGGAAGTTGAACAGCACGATCGCCAGCTTGCGCTGGGCGCGCTCGCTCTTGCGCAGACGGATGAGCTTGACGGCGCGCGCAGCGAGGGCCTCGGCCCGCTCGGGGCAGCCCTGCATCGGACGCAGCTTGTCGCTGGCCTGCGAGGGGCAGTGGCGCTCGCAACCCTTGCAGTTCGGGCCCGACGCGCTGGCGCGGCCGCCGAACACGCTCGGCACGGTCGAACCGTCGAGCTCGGGCAGGGCGACCATCAGCGTCGCTTCGAGCGGCAGCAGCCCGCGCTCGCTCAGCGCCCAATCCTCGATGGTCTGGAATTCCACCGCATGGGCAGCGAGATAGGGCATGTCCATCCGCGCCAGCACTTCGCGCGCGGCGGCGGCATCGCTATAGGCCGGCCCGCCGACCAGCGAGAAGCCGGTGAGGTTGACGATCGCATCGACCGTCGGTTTGCCGTCCGGACCGATGAAGAACTTGTCGATCGCCGGGCGCGCATCGAGCCCGCTGGCGAACACCGGCACGACCTTCAGCCCGGCGGCCTCGAAAGCGGCAATCGCGCCGTCATAATGGGCGGCATCGCGGCCGAGCAGGTAGGAACGCAGCAGGATCAGCCCGACCGTGCCTTCGCGCCCTTCGGTCTGCGGCAGCAGGCGCAGGCTTTCGGAGATGCGCTGCTTGGTGGCGGGGTGATAGACCCCGACTTCGGGATATTCGATCGGCGCTTCGGCCTTGGTGATGCCGCGGCGATAGCTGCGCTCGCCGGTGGCGTAGCGATCGATCAGCGCGCGCACCATCGCGACCACGTTCTCGTCCGAACCGGCCAGCCAGTATTGCAGCGTCAGGAAATAGGCGCGCACGTCCTGCGCGGTGCCGGGAATGAACTTCAAAAGCTTGGGCAGGCGGCGCAGCGTCTTCATCTGCGCTTCGGCCGAATTGCCGCCCGGCTTGGACGAGCCGCGCAGCTTCTTGAGCAGCGCGAGCGGGCCCTTGGCGGGCGCGTCCATGCGATAATTGCCCATCTTGGTGAGCTTCACGATCTCGCCCGCCGACATCAGGCAGACCATCGCATCGCAAGCCTCGCGGCGGGCTTCGAGCGCGGGCAGGATCATGCGGATCTGCTCGTCGAGGAAGATCATCGTGGTGATGACGATATCCGCCTCGGCGATGGCGGCGTTGACCTTGGCGAGTTCAGCCGGGTCACTGCCCCATTCCGAGGCCGCGTGCAGCGACAACAATATGTTGTCCGCCGCCAGCTCCGCCTCGGCACGGCCGACCGCGCCTTTGAGGTGGTTGTCCAGAGTCACGATCACCACTCGCACCACTGCGCGTGGATCAACAACAGAAGCAGAGGGGATGCTACCGTGCATAATGCGCCTTCGCGTCGTAAAGAGTCTCAAGGTCAATTGCGCTGCGTCCCTCCAGAGCAGCGTAATTTTCGGTGTTCCGGCGGGCCTTGCCGCGGACAAAGAACGGGATTTTCTTGAGCTCGCGCTCGGCCTCGGTGGTCCACACCGGGGCGCCGGGCGTGGCTGGTGCTTCGCTGACGGCAGGCGCCACGTCCGCCGGAGCCTGCGCCAACGCGACCGGCTCGTGCTCGTCAGCAGCGAAGGTGCGGGCCATCGCGCGCGGCGAATGGGCGGCGAGGTGGCTGGGGCCGTGTTCGTCGGCGAATTCGAAGTCGTCGCGGAACATGGTCAGCAGGTGTTCTTCAAGGCCCATCACCAGCGGATGGACCCAGGTATCGAAGATCACATTCGCGCCCTCGAAACCCATCTGGGGCGAGTGGCGCGCGGGGAAATCCTGCACGTGCACCGGCGCGCTGATGACTGCGCAGGGCAGGCCGAGGCGCTTGGCGATGTGGCGTTCCATCTGCGTGCCGAGCACCAGTTCGGGGCAGGCTGCGGCAATCGCATCTTCGACCGCGAGGTGATCGTCGGTAATCAGCGGCTCGACCCCGCAGCGCGCGGCTTCAGCGCGGATTTCGCGGGCGAATTCGCGGTTGTAGCAGCCAAGGCCGCAGACCTCGAAGCCGAGCTCCTCGCGGGCGATGCGGGCGGCGGCGACGGCGTGAGTGGCGTCACCGAAGATGAAGACGCGCTTGCCGGTCAGGTAGGTCGAATCGACCGAGCGTGACCACCACGGCATCCGGGAAGAGGTGTCGCCGAGGGCAGGCGTGGGATCTGCACCTGCCAGCTCGGCGACGTCGGCGATGAAGGAGCGGGTTGCTCCCACGCCGATAGGGACGGTCCGCACGGCGGGTTGAGCGAAAGTGCGCTCAAGCCAGCGGGCGGCCTCATCTGCGATTTCGGGGTAGAGGACGATGTTGAAATCGGCTTGGCCGATCCGCTTGATGTCCTCCGGGGTGGCGCCCAGCGGGGCGACCAGATTGACCTCGACGCCGAGGGCATCGAGAATCTTGTGGATCTCGACCAGATCGTCGCGGTGGCGGAAGCCCAATGCGGTCGGTCCGAGAATATTCGCGCGCGCTTTGCGGCCCTCACGCGGTTCGCGCACAAGGCTCTTGTCGGCCAGCGTGCGGACGATCTGGTAGAAGGTCTCCGCCGCGCCCCAGTTTTCCTTGCGCTGGTAGCTCGGCAGTTCGAGCGGGATGGCCGGCACCGGCAGGCCCATCGCTTCGGCAAGGCCGGCCGGATCGTCCTGGATCAGTTCGGCGGTGCACGACGCGCCGACGATGATCGCCTGCGGATTGAACCGGGCCACCGCCTCGCGCGCGGCATCCTGGAAGATCTGCGCGGTGTCCTTGCCCAGATCGCGCGCTTCGAAGGTGGTGTAGGTAACCGGCGGACGCTTGCCGCGCCGTTCGATCATCGTGAACAGCAGGTCGGCATAGGTATCGCCCTGCGGAGCGTGCAGCACGTAATGCAGCTTCTCCATCGCCGTCGCGACCCGCATGGCCCCCACATGGGGCGGTCCTTCATAGGTCCAGACAGCCAGCTGCATCGCCTATACCTCCAGCATGTCACGGCGCCGCAGCGGCCGGGCAAAGAGTTCGGCGAGATCCGCAGCCTGATCGAAACCGTGGATCGGCGAGAAGACGAGTTCGATCGCCCACTTGGTGGTGAAGCCCTCGGCCTCGAGCGGGTTGGCGAGGCCGAGCCCGCAAACGGTGATGTCCGGCCGGTCGGCGCGCACGCGATCAAGCTGGCGCTCGACGTGCTGGCCTTCGGACAGGCGCACGGCGGGGCCGAAGCGATCAAGCTCGCGCGCGAGGTGGGCGCGGTGGAGATAGGGCGTGCCGATCTCGACCAGTTCCATCCCCAGCTCGTCCTGCAGGAAGCGGGCGAGCGGGATTTCGAGCTGCGAATCCGGCAGGAAGCTGATGCGCTTGCCTTCGAGCTGCGGGCGCAGTTTCGACAGCGCGATGCGGACGCGTTCGCGGCCCGGGGCGACGACGCTTTCGAACAGCGCCTCGTCGACGCCGAATTCATTCGCGGCGGCGCGCAGCCAGTTGGTGGTGCCTTCCGCTCCGAACGGGAACATCGCGTCAAGCCGCTGCGCGCCGCGCCCTTCGAGCGCCATCGCGGTTTCGGCCAGGAAGGGTTGGGCCAGCAGATAGCGGGTGTTCGGGCCGACTGCGGGCAGATCGCGGGCGTTGCGCGCGGGCAGGCAGCCGACCTTGTCGATCCCGAGCTGCGCGAACAGGCGCAGAAACTGGTCTTCGACGATATCGGGTAGACTGCCGACGATCAGCAGCTCCTTGGGCGCATCTGCGGCCAGAGCGGGCATCACCGGCACCAGCGAGGCGAGGCAGGCGTCTTCGCCCTGCGTGAAGGTCGTTTCGATCCCGCTGCCCGAATAGTTCAGGATCCGCACCCGCGGCATATGCACCGCGCCAAGGCGCTGGGCGGCCTTGGCGAGATCGAGCTTGATCACTTCCGACGGGCACGAGCCGACCAGAAACAGCGTGCGGATATCCGGGCGGCGTTCGAGCAGGCGGTTGACCACGCGGTCCAGCTCGTCCTGCGCATCGACCATGCCGGCCAGATCACGCTCTTCCATGATCGCGGTGGCAAAGCGCGGCTCGGCGAAGATCATCACGCCCGCGGCCGATTGCAGAAGGTGCGCGCAGGTGCGCGAGCCGACCACAAGGAAGAAGGCATCCTGCATCTTGCGGTGCAGCCAGATAATTCCCGTCAGCCCGCAGAATACCTCGCGCTGGCCGCGTTCGCGCAGCACCGGACGAGCGTCGCGTGCCGCAGCCTGCGCCGAAGGGGCGGAGGCGGGGGCGCTGCAGCCGTCGAGGAGGGCGGTGTCGCTCATGCAGCGATCGCCATGTCCGGAGCAGTGTCAGCAGCTTGCGCGGCCTTTGCGGCCGCCTTTTCACGCGCGTCGCGCTCACCTTCAAGCCGCGCCATCCGCAGCTTCCAGATGAACTGCCCGGCGTTGATGACATAGAGGCCGTAACCCGCCAGCGCGACGAGCATGCGTTCTTGAACGGTGCCGTAATTGCCGAAAAGCATCACCAGATACAGGGTGTGCAGCGCGATGACGAGCATCGAGAACACGTCTTCCCAGAAGAACGCCTTGGCAAACAGGTATTTGCCGAAGACCACCTTCTCCCAGATCGCGCCGGTCACCATGATGGTGTAAAGGAACAGCGTCTTCAGAACGACCGTCACGTCGGCGAAATGCGCGCCTTCGCCGGTGTTCAGCGTGCGGATGACCAGCGCCAGACTGATGATGAAGACAAGGAACTGCATGGGGGCAAGCACCCCCTGAATCACGGTCCAGACAGTCTGATCGCGCCGCACCCGCTGCTCAGGTGTGTAGAGCGCACGGCTTTTGCCGCTGCTGTGTCCCGCACTCTTCGCCGAAGCTCCGAGTTCGACCGGGGATGCCTGATCCTTCCGAGTCATTCTTGCGTTAGCCTCTCTCTTGGACTCGGAGATTACGCCTGTTCCAACACGAGTGTCAACCTGATTGGACGTTTAGTTTTGTTGACGATTCCGTGCAGCGAGGTAACGTGGTTTGCGCCCCTTCCGAAAACAGCGTATCTAGGATTCGCCAGCTTTCGGGATCAGAGCTTGGGGCGCGCTGTCAGGTTGCGCGTACTACCTCCTGCGGAAGGATGTCCGCACGACCTGGGGAGGGTCTGGCGAATGGGAGATTCGAAGGCTTCAAGCATGTTCGGCGCCAGTTCGGCGGTTCTGCGGGGGGTGATTTCCGCCCCGCTTGAACGGGTTCGCCGCGCCGCTTCCGGCAGCCGCGAGGAGTCTCGTGATTCGGTGAATGCAATCATTGAGGGCGAGATCATTCCGCGCCTGCTGATGGCTTATCAGGATAGCGACAATCCGGCGAAAGCCCGCCGCGGCCGGCCCATTGCGCCCGAGGCTGCGGCCCATTTTGCCATGCTCCCGCTGCGGCTCGAGGCGGCCAGTCTGCTGCAGGAAGTCGATGCTTTCATTGCAGAAGGCTCCAGTGTCGAGACGATCTGCCTCGATCTGCTGGCCCCTGCGGCGCGGATGCTGGGGGAGATGTGGGATCGCGACGAATGCGATTTCATCGACGTCACCATGGGCCTGTGGCGCCTGCAGGAAGTGATGCGCGAAATCGCCGCGCGCTCGCCGGCCGATCTGCCCTCGCTCAATGTCCCGCGCAGCGCGCTGTTCTCGCCGATGCCGGGCGATCACCACAATTTCGGGACGATGATGATCGAGGAAGTCTTCTCGCGCGCCGGCTGGCAGAGCGAGGCGCTGGTCAAGCCGGATCGCCGCGAACTGCTTGATCGCCTGTCACAACGGCCCTTCGACGTGGTAGGATTGACCCTTGCCCGCGATTGTCCTAGCGCGGCGCTTTCCAACCTCATCAAGGCAATGCGCAACGCCTCGGCCAATCCAAGGATTGCCGTGCTTGTCGGCGGACGTATGATCAACGAAAATCCGGGCTTGGTTCAGGATGTCGGCGCAGATGGCACCGGTGCGGACGCGCTCGCCGCGCTCGACGTGGCCGAGTCCCTGGTGAAGGTGTCCGCGCCTAGTAGCCAGCACCAGCGATAGATCCGGCACGCCATGCTCACCCGCAAGCACAGCATCGACGGCAAGCATCCTTTCGAGCGATCGATCGACCTGTTCGAATCGCTCGATGCCGATGCGGCGATGAAGCTTGCGATGGTCGCAGGCGATGTCACGCTGATCCTCGACGACACCGGTACAATCCTCGATGCGGCCTTCGATCCGCGCGAATTCCCGTCCTTTGCAGGCTGGGTGGGGAGCAACTGGATCGAGACGGTGACGGACGAAAGTCGCCCGAAAATCATGGAGATGCTCGCCGCCGCCCGGCGCGGCGAGGTGCAGCATTGGCGGCAGGTCAATCACCCGACCCGCGATGGCGAGGTGCCGATTCGCTACGCCGTGCTGAGCGTCAATGGCGGCACCCACCGCATCGCCTTCGGCCGCGATCTGCGCGAGGCAGGCAAGCTCCAGCAGCGCCTGTTGCAGGTCCAGCAATCGCTTGAGCGCGATTATCTGCGGATGCGCCAGCTCGAAGCGCGCTATCGTATGCTGTTCGAGCGTTCGACCGAGGCGGTGCTGATTATCGAGGCGTCGAGCCTCAAGATTCGCGAGGCCAATCCGGCCGCGCACACGCTGGTCGGCGCGCGGGCTGGGAGCCTTGCGGGCAAGAAGCTGCCGAGCGTGCTCGACAAGAGCTCGCACGATACGATGCAAGGCCTCGTCGGCGCCGCGCTGGTGTCCGACACGGTCAGCCCGGCGCGCATCCGCCTGTCGCGCGGGGCGCGTGATGTAACCGTGGCGATCACCGGTTTTACGCAAGATCGCGGGCAATTTCTGCTGGTTAGGCTCGTCCCCACCACCGAGCGGGTGGTCACGCCCGCCTCGCCGGTGCTCGATCTGGTCGACCAGATGCCGGACGCCTTTGTGGTGGCCGACAGCAATCTCGATATCGTCACCGCCAACGCCGCTTTCGTCGAGTTGTTGCAGGCCGCCAGCGTCGATCAGCTGCGCGGGCGGCACCTGTCGGAATCGATCGGCCGTCCGGGCATCGATCTCGATCTCATCGAGGGGCAGATCGACCAGCACGGGGCAGCGCGCAATGTCAGCACCGTGCTCAGAACCGGCAATGATATCGAGGGCGAACCGGTTGAATTATCAGCAGTAAGGACGGGCGGGGATGATCCGCACTATGCCTTCGTGATCCGCCCGATCGGCCGTCGCCTGCGCGATCTGCCGCCCGGATCGCAGGACATGCCGCGCTCGGTCGAGCAGCTGACGGAACTGGTTGGCCGCATGAGCCTCAAGGATATCGTGCGCGAAAGCACCGATCTGATCGAGCGTTTGTGCATCGAGGCGGCGCTGTCCTACACCTCGGATAACCGCGCTTCGGCGGCGGAAATCCTCGGCCTTTCGCGCCAGAGCCTCTATTCCAAACTGCACCGCTACGGGCTGGGCAATCTCGCCGGCGATAACGACTGAGCGGGCATTGACCGCAGGCAGGGCACGCCCTGCCGATGATCGTACAACGGCAGGGCAACGACTGCGCAACCAGCGCCCTGGCGCTGCTCCCTCAGGCACCTGCCCGTAAGCTGGCCCTGACAGGCCATTTGACACCGCCCGATTTGACACCCCGAAGGCTTTTCGAGGCAAAAATCTGGCTGGAAATGACATTGTCCGGAATCCATGTGTCAAAATAAATTGACGCTATCGCTCGTCAGGCATAGCCTCGGCTCATGGAACAATCGGTGCCCTCGACTCGCCCCGCGACCGTTCCCACGGCGCGCACCAAGCCCCGCTTCAGGCCGCGTGATGTCCTGCAGCTGTTAAAGCCGATCACATGGTTCCCGCCGATGTGGGCCTTCATGTGCGGCGCGGTCTCGTCCGGGGCCGGGCTGGAGGGTCGCTGGTGGTTCGTGGCCGGCGGCGTGCTGCTGGCCGGGCCGCTGGTGTGCGGCACCAGCCAGGCGGTCAATGACTGGTTCGACCGCCACGTCGATGCCATCAACGAGCCTGATCGCCCGATCCCCTCGGGCCGCATTCCGGGCCGCTGGGGCCTTTATATTGCGATCATCGCCTCGCTGATTTCGGCGGGGGTGGGCTGGTTGCTCGGCCCGATCGTGTTTGCTGCCTCGCTGGTCGGCCTCGCTTTTGCGTGGGCCTATTCCGCGCCGCCGTTCCGCTTCAAGGCCAACGGCATGGTCGGCCCGCTGGTATGCGGGCTTACCTATGAAGGCCTCAGCTGGTTCACTGGCGCCGCTGTCATGCTGGGCGCCATGCCATCGGTTGAAGTGGTGCTGATCCTGTTCATGTATTCATTGGGCGCGCACGGCATCATGGTGCTCAACGATTTCAAGGCGGTCGAGGGTGATCGGCTGTCCGGCCTCACGTCGCTGCCGGTGACGATGGGCGTGGAGCACGCCGCGCGGTTCGCCTGCACCACCATGGCCTCACTCCAGATCGTGGTGATCGGGCTGCTGGCGCTGTGGGGCTACGGACTTTCGGCGCTGATCGTCACCGGTGTGCTGGTGGCGCAGATTGCCGCCATGCCGCGCCTGATCCGCGATCCGGCCGGGCAAGCGCCGTGGTATAACGGCGTTGGCGTCACGCTTTATGTGCTGGGGATGCTCGCTTCTGCGCTCGGTCTCGGGGGTTACATCTGATGCACGCGCCGCTCGCCTCTCCTTCCGCCGGGAGCGTGAGTGCGGGATTCGGCTGGCTCGGCATCGCCCGCATCGGTCTGGTACAGGCCGCGATCGGTGCGCTGGTGATGCTGGGGACGACGGTGCTGAACCGGCTGATGGTGGTCGAATTCGGGTTGGCCGCGGCAATCCCGGCGGGGCTGGTCGCCTGGCATTATGCGGTGCAGCTTGGCCGTCCGTTGTGGGGTCACGGCTCAGACCGGTCGGCGGCCAAGGGCGGCAATAGCCGCACCTTGTGGATCGTCGGCGGCGTAGCGCTGCTGGCGGCGGCATCGCTGCTGGCGACGCAGGCGACCCTGATGCTCGAATCTTCGCCGACGCTCGGCTTTACCCTCGCGGTGATCGCCTACACCCTGATCGGTGCGGGTGTTGGCGCGGGCGGCACTTCGGCGCTGGCGCTGCTGGCAAGCGGCGTCGCCCCGCAGCGGCGCGCGGCGGGGGCGGCGGTGACATGGATCATGATGGTCGCCGGGATCGTCGCTTCGGCGATTACCGTGGGCCAGTTGCTCAAGCCGTTCTCGCCCGAGCGGCTGCTGACGGTCGCAGGCGGGCTGGCGCTGACAATGGTGACGCTGACGGCGCTCGCGACCTTCCGGCTGGAGCGGCAGGCAGGCCAGTTCGGCCACGCGGCCGAGGGCGGGGAGGCCCCGGATTTCGGCGCGGCGATCCGCGAGATCTGGAACGAGACAGCGGCGCGGCGCTTCACCATCTTCATCTTCGTCTCGATGATCGCCTTTTCGATGCAGGATCTGATCCTTGAGCCCTTTGCAGGCCTCGTGTTCGGCCTTGCGCCGGGCGAATCGACCCAGCTTGGCGGGCAGCATCAGGGCGGCATTCTGCTCGGTATGATTATTACCGGGATCGGCGGCAGCGCCTTTTCCGGCAAGCGCCCCGACGGGCTGCGCGCCTGGGTGATCGGCGGGTGTCTGCTGTCGGCGGTGGGGCTCGGCACGCTCGGGCTGGCGGCGGTCAATGGGCCGCCGTGGCCGCTCGGGCTGAATGTGTTCGTGCTTGGCCTCGGCAATGGCGTGTTCGCGGTCGCCGCGATCGGCGCAATGATGGGGCTGGCAGGCGCTGGCGAGACCACGCGCGAAGGCGTGCGGATGGGCGTGTGGGGTGCATCGCAGGCGATTGCCTTCGGGCTCGGCGGGCTGACCGGCGCGGTCGGCGTCGATCTCGCGCGGCGGATGCTGGGCGATGACGGCGCGGCCTTCCAACTGGTGTTCGGACTTGAAGCGGCGGCCTTCGTGCTCGCCGCGCTACTCGCAATCAAGGCGACGGGCGCAGCCGCAGTGCGCGCCACGGCCGCAAAGCAAAAGAGGGAGGAGGTCTACGCATGAGCCAGACAATCTATGATGCCGTGGTGATTGGTGGCGGCCCCTCGGGCTCGACCGCTGCGAACGATCTGGCGCAGGCGGGCTATTCGGTGCTGCTGATGGAGCGCGGCGGACGGATCAAGCCCTGCGGCGGCGCGGTGCCGCCGCGGCTGCTCGCCGATTTCGACATTCCGCAATCGCTGCTGGTCGCCAAGGCGCGTTCGGCCCGCATGATCGCGCCTTCGGGCCGTGCAGTCGACATGCCGGTCGGCGAGATCGGCTATGTCGGCATGGTCGACCGCGACGAATTCGACGAGTGGCTGCGCGAACGCGCGCGGCAATCGGGGGCCGAGCGGCTCACCGCCACCTTCGAGAAGGTAGAGCGTGATGACGAGGCGCACCCGATCGTCACCTTCCGTCGCACTCGCGGTGGTCCGATCGAAAGCGTGCGCGCCCGCGTCGTGATCGGCGCCGACGGCGCCCGTTCGGCGGTGGCCAAGCAGTGCCTGCCGGATGCCGAGCGCGTGCCTTGCGTCTTCGCCTATCACGAGATCATCAAGTCGCCCGAGGAAAACACCGACGCCTTCGATGCCTCGCGCTGCGACGTGTTCTATCAGGGCCGCCTGTCGCCCGATTTCTACGCCTGGGTGTTCCCGCATGGCGAAACCGCGAGCATCGGGGTGGGCAGCGCCAACAAGGGCTTTTCCCTGCGCGGCGCGATTGCGACCATGCGCGACGATCTCGGCCTTGACCGCTGCGAGACGGTGCGCCGCGAGGGTGCGCCCATCCCGTTGAAGCCGCTGAAGCGCTGGGACAACGGCGCGGACGTGATCGTCGCCGGCGATGCCGCCGGGATCGTTGCGCCGGCTTCGGGCGAGGGGATCTATTACGCCATGGTCGGCGGGCGGCTGGTGGGCGAGGCTGCGGCGCAGTTCCTCAAGACCGGCCAGGCCAAGTACCTCAAATCGGCGCGCAAGAAGTTCATGCGCGAGCACGGGCAGGTGTTCTGGATCCTCGGGATCATGCAGTATTTCTGGTATTCGTCCGACAAGCGCCGCGAGCGCTTTGTGACGATGTGCGATGACAAGGATGTGCAGGAGCTGACCTGGCAGGCCTACATGCACAAGAAGCTGGTGCGCGCCAAACCGCTGGCGCACGTCAAGATCTTCCTCAAGGACACCGCACACCTGCTAGGCTTGAGGCCCGCAACGCGCTAGTCATGCGCGTCATGAACAGAATGATGATCCTGCCGGTGACCGTGGCGACCGTCGCCGCGCTATGCGTTGCCGCACTGGGAGCGACCATCACCGATCTCGGGCCGTGGTATCAGGAGCTGGTGAAGCCCGACTGGAACCCGCCGGACGTGTTGTTTCCGATGGGCTGGACGCTGATCTATGCGCTCATCACCATCTCGGCGATCACCGCATGGCGCGCCGCGCCGACCTCGGCGATCGCCGAGGGGGTGATCGGGCTGTTCGCGCTGAACGGCTTTCTCAACATCACCTGGAGCCTGATCTTCTTCCGGATCCAGCGGCCCGACTGGGCCTTCATCGAGCTGACCCTGCTGTGGCTCTCGATTGTCGCGCTGATCGTCTATTGCGGCCGCTTCTCGCGCACCGCGGCGGCGCTGCTGGTGCCTTACCTTGCATGGGTGAGCTTTGCCGGGGCGCTCAACTGGGCGGTAGTCGATCTGAACGGGCCGTTCGGCTGAGGCCGGCGGTCTGGATGCAGGCTTAGGGACACCCACAAGTTCGAAAGGGAAGGGCGCGCGGATGATGGCCTCGCTGTTCGGATCCGGCCACGCGGCCGATGTTATCCTCGCTGTGCTGGCGGCCGAGACGCTGTGGCTTCGCTGGGCGCGCGGCTGGGGCTGGGGGCAAGTGCTCGGCCTGATCGGTCCGGCGGCGTTGATTGTGCTGGGCCTGCGCGCGGCGCTGACAGGTGCGGCATGGTGGTGGATCGCGCTGCCGCTGGGCCTGTCGCTCCCGCTTCACCTGATGGATCTGCGCAGCCGTCTGGCCGCGCGCCGTATTTCCTAGTCTTCCTGTAAGCCGCCTGTAGCGGGCAAAAGAAAACCCGGCCGGGCCGCAGGGCCAGGCCGGGTTTCGTGTTGCTCCCCGCCGAAGCGGGGAGCAGCGTTCGTGCTTACTGCGCTTCCTGAGTGAACTGGAGCGCACCGCTCGAATCGTAGTGGATGGTGTCCGGAGCGTAGTGATGTTCCTGCGCCCACAGGTACCAGTTGTCGACGACCGTGCCGGTAATCAGGATGCCGATGCCGCCCGTGAGGGTGGTCAGCACCGCAAACCACCAGGCCCAGCGGTGGATCGATTCGAAGGTGGCGTTGAAGCCCATCACCCAGCGCCAGAACAGTGCACCGCGTTCTGCAGCGGTACCACGATCGGTAATCTGTTCGATCTCGCGCTCGCCGCCGTAACGGCCCAGCGCCAGAATGGTCGCCCCGTGCATCGCGAACAGCACTGCCGACCCGTAAAGGAAGACGATCGAGAGCGCGTGGAAGGGGTTGTAGAACAGGTTCCCGTAGACCAGCGAGAAGTTGTTGGTCCAGTCGAGGTGGCTGAAGATGCCGTAGGGCACGGCCTGCGACCAGTCACCCAGCAGCATCGGACGGATGAAGCCCAGCACCAGGAACAGCCAGATCGCCGAGGCGAAGGCCCAGGGGATGTGCATGCCCATTCCGAGCGCCTTGGCTCGGTAATAGGTGCGCGCCCACCAGGTCAGCACCGCGATGGTCAGGAACGCGCCGGTCATGATGAACCAGCCGCCCTTTTCCAGCGGAACGAACGGGCTGAAGCCGTATTCCGGCCCCGGAGGATTCAGCGAGAGCCAGAAGAACTCGCGCATGAAGGTCTGGGGGCTCCAGCCGGCCTGGGCCCAGAAGTTGAGCCCGATGATCATGATCGCCGCGCCGCCGAAGGCGAGACTGATCACGCCCAGCCAGCCGAGGTAGATCGGGCCGAGCTGCGCCTGACCGATCTTGCCCAGCCAGTAATTGTGGCCGGTGAAGGCGAGGCGGTCTTCGCTCCCGTCAAGGTGGGGGACGCCCATTTCGGCCGGCCCCGTGACTTGAACCTGGGTGAAGATGTTTTGGTATGTCGCCATGGTTCAGGTGCTCCTTACGACCAGATCGGGATCTTCTTCCAGAAATCCCAGAATTCGATCCAGCTGCCGACATACAGAGTGCCGGAAATGACGATACAGATGGCGCTCCAGAACCCGGCGCTCAGCGCCAGGAAGAGCCCCACCCGGTGAATGCCGAGCGTGCCGACCGAATAGCCGATGAAGTCACGGAAGTAGGTGTCTTCATATTCCGGCGACTTGACGTCGGTGCCGCCGGTCGGGTTGACCGCCGACAGGACGAGGCCGCCGTGCAGGGCAAGCGCGAGGCAGTTCGTGAAGAAGAACGTAATCGCGAGCATGTGCACGGGATTGTAGTGGAAGTTGCCGAAGGCGTAGCCCACGTTCGAGACCCACACGAGGTGCGTCCAGATACCGTAGGGGAAGCCGTTGGCCCACGAACCCATCCACACCGGACGGATCACGTTCAGGGTGACATAGGCGAACACGGCGACGCTGAAAGCGAACGGGACGTGATAGCTCATGCCCAGCTTGCGCGAGATTTCAGCCTGACGCATCACCCACGAGCCGAAAGCAACGACGGCGCAAATGGTGATGACTTGCCAGTATCCACCCTCCCTCAAGGGAGCGAAGGCGAGCCCGTACTCGACCGGCGGTGGGTTGATCGAGATCAGCCACGGGTTGAGAGTCGGACCCTGGGTAGCAGCGGCGAAAATCAGCGCCGTGCCAAGCAACGCGCTGATTGCCGTCGTCACTCCGAAGAATCCGACATAAAACGGCCCGACCCAGAAGTCGAAAAGGTCGCCGCCGATTAATGTGCCACCGCGTACGCGGTATTTCCGCTCGAAACTAAGGAGCGCCATAGGTCCATCCTCCCCGCCACAAGGGCGGGTGCTATGAGTTGTTCGACAAGTGTTAGGAGGCAGGCAGGCGAACCTGCCCCCTCACATTTCGAGCAGGACTATCCCGCCGCCGGAGCTTCCGACGATTCGATAGCGGCCTGAGCCGGCGCGGGGGCGCCGGGAGCGCGCTCGAGCCAGTTGTAGCGATCCGTGCTGAGCAGGATGAAGTGGATGGTGAAAGCCAGCACAGCGAGGCCCACATGCAGGGCAACGAGAGCGCGGCGGATGTCAAAGTAGAACCAGATTCTCCACATGGGAAAATTCCTTTCTGTTACCGTTCAGATGCTTGCGCCGCCTGCACCATGCAGATTGCGCGTAATCGTCACGGAATTAGAGCCAGGGCTTGTAAGCCCACATCAGGGCGTGAGCGACCAGAGCGATCGCGACATAAAGGACAAACGTCCCCATGAAGCCCTTGTGGATTTCCTGTGCCTCTTCAGGCGTCAGGTGAGTTCCGATACGTTCGTTCATCGGGTTGTCTCCGTTCAGTTGGGTGAGAATGGGAGCCCGAAAGCCCCCGTCGGCATCCCCGCGTGATCCCCCACGTGGATTGGAGCGCCCCCTTTGAAAGGGGCATTTGCTTGTGCCGGCGCAGAGATCATCCGCGCCGACGACAAAGGGTTGATGGAACAGGCGACCGCGAAGGTCATGCCCCTGCTCCTTCCAGCAGCGCCTCTTCGAGGCAGTCTGCGGTAACGGTATCGGCCCCGCGCTGGCGGGCGGTCCGCTCGGCCGCGTCGCGCAGGCGCTTGGCGGCGGAAATGCGGATCAGCACCGGCTGGGCTTCGACCAGAGCGTCAAGCCGCGCCTTGGCTTCCTGATCCCAGGTCACTTCGGTCAGGGTGCGCGCCGGGGTCTTGTCGACCTTGTCCATATCGGTGGCGAGCGGAAGGATGTGGAACAGTGCGTCGAACAGCGCATTGCACACTTCCTGCACCAGATAGGTCGCACCCGAATAGCCCATGAAGGGTGTGCCGATGTGCCGCCGGATGGCTGCGCCCGGGAAGCTCGCCGGGATATACATCCCGCGCGCTCCGCATTCGGCCATGTACATGCGTTCGTTGTAACTGCCGAACATCACCAGCGGCGGATTGGCATGGATTGCCGCGCGCACATCTTCGTTCTTGGGCTTTACCCCTGCACAGCGCGAGAACGCGAAGTTGCAGGGCAGGCCCATGTCATCTTCGAGGAAGTGGCGGATGCCGCGGGCGTAGGTCTCGTTGGCGACAACGCCGAAGCTGGCGGTCGCGAAGAAGTCCTGCGTGACCGAGCGCCACAGATCCCACAGCGGCTTGATGGTGGTGTGCTTCTCGCGCTCGATGAAGGGTTCGGGATCAAGCCCGAGCTCGGCAGCCAGCGCGCGGAGGAACTTGGTGGTCTGCGACAGGCCGACGGGTGCCTGGAAATAGGGCCGTTCCAGCGTCTCGCACAGGTTGCGGCCATATTCGCGGTACATGCAGACGTTGGCTTCCGCCTGCGCCAGCTTGGAAATGTCGGCAAGGTGCGTGCCGAGCGGAAACACCACGCCGACTTCGGCACCGATGCCTTCGATCAACCGGCGCATCTCGGCGAGGTCGGACGGCATGTTGAACATGCCGTAGGCCGGGCCGATGATGTTGACGCGCGGCTTCTCGCCTTCCTTGCGCTCACGCGCGGCCGGCATCTTCTTGGGGCCGAATTCGGTCCACAGCCAGGTCAGCGCGCGGTCAGCCGATTGCCACTGATCTTCATCGATGGTGCGCGGCAGGAAGCGCTTGATGTTGGTGCCTTCGGGCGTAACCCCGCCGCCGATCATCTCGGCGATGGAGCCGGTGACGACGACGCAGGGCAGCTCGGGATCGAGCGTTTCCCACGCGCGCTTCATCGCGCCTTCGGTACCGGTCTTGCCGAGCTCTTCCTCGGCGAGGCCGGTGACGACAATCGGCAGTTCGTGCGGGGGCAGGGCGTCCGTATAGTGCAGCACCGAGGTGACCGGCAGGTTCTCGCAGCCCACCGGGCCGTCGATGATAACCTGCAGGCCCTTCACCGCGGTGAAGACGTAGGTGGCACCCCAGTAGCCGCCGGCGCGATCATGGTCGAGAACGAGGGTCATGTGCCGATCGCCTCCGATGCCTTGCGCGCAGCCTCGTTGAGGGCGGCGTATTTCTTGCGGAACTTGGGCCGGTCAACCGGCACTTCTTCCCACACACCCGCCGCGTGCTCGGTGCCGACGCCTTCGAAGAAGTCGCGCATCGTATCGAAGCGGGTCTTGTTGGCCATTGCCGCGTTGATCACCGTGGCGAGGCTGCCAGCGCCCGCCGGGCCCATCAGCGGACGGGCCGAGATGAGGTTGGTGAAGTACAGCGACGGGATCGCCTTCGACTTGGCGTATTGCACCACCGGGGTGGTGCCGATCGCGAGATCGGGGCGATATTCGTCGACCGCGGCGATATCCTGTTCGAGGCTGGCGCGGTACTGGATCTTGACGCCCTTGGCCTCAAGCCATTCGCGATCCGGATCCGACCACTTTGTGCGCGGGCAGGCGGTGCCGACATAGACCACTTCCGCGCCGCTTTCGACCAGCAGGCGCGCCACCAGCAGTTCCGAGCCTTCATAGCCCGAGACGGTGATGCGGCCCTTGATCGGCATCTTTTCCAGCGCACCGCGGCAGGCCGCGATCATCGCGTTCTTGACCCCGTCGACCTGCGCTTGCGGCAAGCCGAGCGTGTCGCCGAGCGATTGCAGCCATGCCGCCGTGCCATCCGCGCCAACCGGGGCCGAGCCGATGATCGGACGGCCAGCGGCTTCGAACTCGCGGATCGAGGCGGTGTAGAACGGGTGGATTGCGGCAACCACGGCGCAATCGAGCGCGGCATAAAGCTCGCGCCATTCGCGGGTCGGCACCACCGGCCCGGCAGCAAGGCCGAGCGGGGCAAGCAGCTGGCTGATGACCACCGGATCGGCCGGGAACATCTCGCCCAGCAGCGTCACCGTCGGCTTGTCCGAGCGTTCGCGCGGGGCGGCGACGGGGCCTGCTTTCACTTCCTCGCGGGCATATTGCAGCATCGCGCCGGCCAGCACGTCCTTGGCCTCGGCATGGGTCGGCACACCGAAGCCCGGCACGTCGATGCCGATGATGCGCACGCCGTTGATCTGTTTCTTGAGCAGCCGCAGCGGCACGCCGCTTGCGGTTGGCACGCACAGGTTGGTCACGACAATCGCGTCGTAGAGTTCGGGATCGGCCAGATTTTCGACCGCTTCCTTGATGTCTTCGAACAGCTTGCCGGTGACCAGCGTTTCCGAATTGAACGGCACATAGCCCACTGTCCGCCGCGCGCCGTAGAAGTGCGAGGTGAAGGTGAGGCCATAGACGCAGCAGGCCGAACCCGAGAGCACGGTCGCGGTGCGCCGCATTCTCAGGCCCACCCGGAGTGACCCGAAGGCGGGGCACATGGATTGCGGTTGGTCATGCGGGCCGCGTTCCGGATCAACCGGGTAGTCGGCGGCATAGCGATCGAGAATGTCGCTCTTGCCCGCCGCACGCGCGGCTTCGCGCATGGTGTCCTTGCTGGCGCAGCCGCCCGCTTCAGCCACAGCTGCGGGGGCAGTGGCCAGATCGATCCGGTCCGGGGCGCGGGTATCGCCGGTGGGGGTGAGATCGTCCATCGCTATCAGGCCTCGTCGTAGATCACTTCGAGGCTCGGACGGATTTCGAACTCGCCGCCGCGCATATCGGCCTGGGTGGCGGGAACGAGTTCGACGGCGCCACCAACCTGATCGGGGCTGAACAGGCCGAGAAGCTCGTCCTGAGTCAGCGGCTTGGGACGCAGCGGCGGAGCGCTGGCGACATTGGCGGCGAGTTCTTCGAACAGGCTGCCCCATTCACCGCCGGGCATGCCGATGATCTGGTAATTGGCGCTCTTGCGGCGGATATCCTCGTGCGCCGGGATCGCGGTGAGCACCGGAATGCCGACCGCTTCGGCGAAGGCGTGGGCTTCGCCCGTGCCGTCGTCCTTGTTGACGATCATGCCAGCGACGCCGACGTTGCCGCCCATCTTGCGGAAATATTCCACCGCCTGACACACGTTGTTGGCGACGTATAGCGACTGGAGGTCGTTCGAGCCGACCACGATCACCTTCTGGCACATGTCGCGCGCAATCGGCAGGCCGAAGCCGCCGCACACCACGTCGCCGAGGAAGTCGAGCAGGACGTAATCGAAGCCCCAGTCATGGAAGCCCAGCTTTTCGAGCGTTTCGAACCCGTGGATAATGCCGCGTCCGCCGCAGCCGCGGCCGACTTCCGGCCCGCCGAGCTCCATCGCGAACACGCCATCACGCTGGAAGCACACATCCTCGATGCGGACGTCTTCGCCAGCGAGCTTCTTCTTCGACGAGGTTTCGATGATCGAAGGGGTGGCCTTGCCGCCGAACAGCAGGCTGGTGGTGTCGCTCTTGGGGTCGCAGCCGATCAGCAGCACCCGCTTGCCCTGCTGGGCCATCATGTAGGACAGGTTGGCGAGCGCGAAGCTCTTGCCCGAACCGCCTTTGCCGTAGATCGCGATGATCTGCGTTTCCTTGGTCACCTCTCCGGTGTGTACCGGATCGGGTTCGTGCGCGGCTTCATTTCGCAGCGCAGCGGCTTGATCTTCCAGGGTTCGGGTTTCGAGTATCGACATTTAGCAATTGCTCCAATCGAGAACCATCTTGAGACATTCGGGATCATTAAAGGCCTGCGGATAGGCCTCGGTCGCCTCTGTTGCGGGGCGGCGGTTGGTGACGAGGCCCGTAAGGTCGAGGCGACCGTCCTCGATCAGCGCGCGCGTTTCGGCGAGATCGACGGGCTGCCACTCGGCGGCGACACGCAAGGTCGCCTCCTTGAGAAAGGCCGGCGGGAAGGAAAAGTTGAGCCGGTCGGAATAGAAGCCGGCGAGCACGATCTCGCCGCCCTTGGCCATCCGCATCACCAGACTGTCGATGATGTTGGAATCGCCGCTGGCATCATAGATTGCGCGGTAATCGCGGCGTTCGTCCTCGTCGGGGGACATGACGGCATAACCGGCAGCACCTTCGCGGCGGGCAGGGTTGGTTTCCCACACCGTCGGCGGCGGCGCGCCCAATGCAATTGCAAGGCGGGCAATCAGGCGGCCGAGCACGCCGTGGCCGATGACCAGATCGGGCAGGGCGCAGCGGTTTTCGGGGTTGCCGTCGTAACCGCCGCCATTGATGGCGTGGAGTGCGGTTGCCGCAAGGGCGCACAGCACCCCGGACTCGCCCAGATGTTCAGGGATGGGAATCGCCCGCGCCGAAGGCACGATCACGCGCCGGGCAGTGCCGCCGAACAGGCCGCGGGCATCCTGGTAGCAATTGGCGCCGGGGACAAACACCCAGTCGCCGATCCGTCCGCGTGCCTCATCGCCCGCGTCGACGATCCGTCCGACTGATTCGTAGCCTGGCACCAGCGGATAGCCGAGCCCCGGGAAGGGCGGCATCTTGCCAGTCCACAACAGCTTTTCGGTCCCGGTGCTTATTCCGCTCCAGGCGATGTCGACCACGACGTCGCCTGCCTCGACCGGCTTCATCTCAAGCGACCGCAGCGCGAGGCGCTCCGGAGCTTCAAGAATGACTGCCAGCGTGTTCATAATTTTCGCTCTCCGCCCGGGACTTTCGAGGCCGAAAACGTCGACTCGAAAAGTCCGCTGAAACGTTCTCCCGACTGTTTGCTACGCTTTACGTTTGAGACTGTCAATTTTTATGGACAAGTTTCCCTCAGGCCCGCGCGATAATGACGCTTGCGTTGACCGGTTGCGCAGTTGCGACGGGCCGAGCGCTCGCAAAACCTGCCTTTTTGAGCATCGCGACGATTTCTGCAGGGCTGCGCGCGCGGCCCGATCCCATCGCCCACAGGTAGAGGCCGAAGAAGGCTTCCCCCATCGGTTCGGCCCCGCGAATCCGCGCCATCGGCTCGGCGATCAGCAGCCGCGCGCCGGGGGCGAGGCTGGCGCGGATATTGGCGAGCAGAGCCTGCGCCGGGTCGTCGTCGTGATCGTGCAGAATCCGGATCAGCGACACCATGTCGTAGCCTTGGGGTATGGAATCCTTGAAGAAATTTCCCGGATGCGCCGAAACGCGCGCCCGCCCCGCGGCCTTGCCCAGCACCGCGGCGCCGGTTTCCACAACTTCCGGCAGATCGAACAGGCCGAGTTCGAGGTGCGGGTGAGCAGTGCCGATCGCCTTGAGAAACGCGCCGTGCCCGCCGCCCACGTCGAGCAGCCGTCGCACATCGCGAAAGCCGACCGAGGCCAGCACTTCATCCGCCACGAAATGCTGCGAGGCGGCCATAAGCTGCGAATATTCAGAGGTTTGCTCACCGCGCTCGGCCACGCCATGTAGCGCCCCGGCATAGGTCCAGAAGCGCGACAGGCTGGTCGCCTCGCGGCGGTCTGCGCGCAACAGCGCCAGCGGGTCGGCGAGATCGGCATAAAGCAACCGGTGGTGGCGAATCATCGCCTGCACGCCCGTGTTGGCGGCAAACACCGCGCCCTGTTCGCCCAGCATCCAGCGGTCCGGCCCGGCCTCCTCCGACAGCATCAACCCGCGTCCGGCGCGCAGCAGGGTTAGGGCGGCATCCTCGCTCAAAGCCATGCGCGGGGCAATCTCGCCCACGCCGAGCGGGCCGTCCTGCAGAATGTCGAACAATCCGCCCTCGACATAGGCGCGCAGCACCTGGGAATAGGCAAAGCCTGCCAACAGGTTGAAGGCGGCATCGGCGCGGCTGCGCGCGATCCAGCGGATCAGCGGCAGCCGCGCAGCCCAATACTGGAAGCGGGGGTTGGCGAAAACGCGGTTGCGGCGGGCGATCCAACCCGTCCGGATGGCGGTCCAATCGATCACTGACAGGGATTTTCGTTGGCCATATGTCTAAACAATTGGACAGATGGAATGACAAGGTCAATGATATTGTCACTGGGATCGACGGGAGGACGGGTGAGCACACGAATCGCCGTGATCGGAGCAGGCATGGGCGGGCTTACCAGCGCCGCGCTGCTGGCTGCGCGCGGCCATGACGTCACCGTGCTGGAAAAGGAAGCCTGGGTCGGCGGCAAGGCGCGGCGCGTCAGCGTTGACGGCGCGGCCATCGATGGCGGGCCGACCGTCTTCACCTATCGCAATGTCTTCGACGAGGTCTTCGCCGCCTGCGGTGCGCGGCTGGAGGATCACGTCACCATCGCCCGCGCCGAAGTGATCGCCCGCCATGCATGGGACGCGGACGGCACGCTCGATCTGTTTGACGATCCCGAACGCAGCGCCGAAGCTGTCGGTGCCTTTGCCGGACCCGAAGCCGCGCGCGGCTATCGCAGCTTCACCGCGGAGGCGCAGCGGATCTTCGAAGTGCTGGAAGACCCGTTCCTGCGCGGCGACAAGGCGGCCACCCCGTTCCCGATGATGTGGCGCATCGGCCCGTGGAAGATGGGCGATATGCTCGCCATGCGCCCGTTTGACCGGATGTGGGACGCGCTGGGCGGGCACTTCAAGGATGCGCGCCTGCAACAGCTGTTCGGCCGCTATGCCACCTATTGCGGCTCCTCGCCCTTCGCCTCGCCCGCCACGCTGATGCTGATCGCCCATGTCGAGGCGCGCGGCGTGTGGCTGATCGAGGGCGGGATCCACGCGCTCGCCAAGGCTATTGCGGGCCTTGCCGAGCAGCAGGGCGCGCGGGTGCGCACCAGTGCTCCGGTGGCCGAGGTGCTGACCCGTAATGGCCGCACCAGCGGCGTGCGGCTGGCCAATGGCGAGGTGATTCCTGCCGACATCGTCATCTGCAACGGCGATCCCGGCGCGCTCGCCACCGGCCGCTTTGGCGAGAGCGCGCGGCGCGCTGTCCCGGCGATCCCGGCGGGCAAGCGCTCGCTCTCGGCACTGGTGTGGTATGCCCACACCCGCACACAGGGCTTCGACCTCACCCATCACAACGTGTTCTTCTCGCGCGATTACGCCCGCGAGTTCCGCGAAATCGCGGCCGGAGCGACCCCGTCCGAACCCACCGTCTATGTCTGCGCCATCGACCGCGGCGCGCGCGAGGCCGATCCGGCTCCGCCCGCCGGCGCGCGCGAGCGTCTGCAGATCATCGTCAACGCGCCCGCCAACGGCGATGTGCGCCATTATACCCCCGAGGAGAGAGAGCGATGCACCCAAGCCATGATGGCCACGCTGAAGCGTTGCGGCCTCACGCTGGAAGACCCGCTGGAACACCAGCTCATGACCCCGCAGGACTGGGAGGGGCTGTTCCCGGCCACGGGCGGGGCGCTTTATGGCAGAGCGTCGCACGGCTGGGCGGCCTCTTTCCAGCGGCAGGGGCCGAAAACCCGGCTGCCAGGGCTCTATTGCACCGGCGGGGCGACCCATCCGGCGGCTGGGGTGCCCATGGCAGCCTTGTCCGGGCAGCTGGCAGCGCGGGTAATCGCGAAGGACCTCGCTTCGACGAGGACATCCCCGCGGGCGGCTATAGCTGGTGGTATGTCGACGCGATCAGCGACGACGGGCAGCACGGGCTGACGATCATCGCCTTTCTGGGCAGCGTGTTCTCGCCCTATTACAAGAAGAGCGGGCGGGGCGATCCGCTTGACCATTCCTCGCTCAATGTCGCGCTCTACGGCCCCAATGCGCGCTGGGCGATGACCGAGCGCGGGCGCAGCACGGTGGAGCGCGATGCCAGCAATCTGGTGATCGGGCCGAGCAGCGTGCGCTGGGAGAACGGGGCGCTCACTATCGATATCCACGAAGGCGACACCCGCCTGTTCGTGCCGTGGCAACGTCCGGTGCGCGGGACGGTGCGGGTGTTCCCCGAAGCCCTCAACCGCGCCGCCTTCGCGCTTGACCGGCAGGAGACCCACATCTGGCACTGCCTCGCCCCGCGCGCGCGTATCGAGGTGGAGATGAGCTCGCCGGGCATCTCGTGGAGCGGCAAGGCCTATCTCGATCACAACCGCGGGGCCGAGCCGCTGGAGAAGGGCTTCAACACCTGGCACTGGTCGCGCGCGCATCTCAAGGAGGGCGCGCTGGTGTGCTACGAGGGCGAGCGCGGGGACGGATCGCTGTTTGCCAGCGCCTTGCGCTTCGGCGCGGACGGTGCGCCCGAGCCGGTCGACTTGCCCCCGATCGCTGCCCTGCCGCCGAGCAGGTGGCGCGTCGACCGCCGCACCCGTTCCGACATCGGCGTCGCCGAAGTGCGCCGGACGTGGGAGGACACCCCGTTCTACGCCCGTTCCGAACTCGCCTCGCGCTTCCTTGGCGAGGAGGTGGTGACGGTGCAGGAGAGCCTCGACATGCGGCGTTTCTCGTCGCGGATCGTGCAGTTCATGCTGCCCTACCGGATGCCGCGCCGGAAGGGGTAGGGCTGCGCTCCGGCGCGTGTTGGAGACACATGAGACACAGTCCTGGAAAGGAAAACCCGCCGCCCCGCGCGCGCCTGTCGGCAGGCCGCTGGGGAGGGGGTGATATGCCATCGGCAGGACGCTGGCGGGTTTTGCGCCAGTAGGAAAGCGCGGCGCTGCTTGAGGCACTGAAGCGCGCCACCCGCGCGCTAGTGGCTGGGCGTGCGCCCGTAGCCCGAGGTCAGAAGGCCCACGATCCGGTTCATCACGGCCTCGTAATAGGCCCCGCGGAAATGCTGGTCATAGCTGGCAACCGCCGCGTCGATTTGCCCGCGTTCGTACAGCCGTCCGCTAACCATCAGGAACCGCCAGTCCCGCACCCCCGCAAGGCCGGGGCGCGTGTCGCCGGGCAGCAGCAATAGATCGGCGAAATGGCCGACGGCAATCCGGCCGATTGTCCCCCCGTCGACATGGCGGCCATTGACCACGGTCGCCGCCGCCAGCGCCGCCTCGTCACTGCCAAAGGCACCTGCCAGCATCGCGATCTGGAGGTGGAGCGATTCCCCCGGCACGACATAGGGCATGACCACGTCGGTTCCCGCCAGCACGTCGATCCCGGCATCGCGCGCCTTGCCGGCAAAGGCCAGCTCGGCGGCAATCCCGTCGAGATCGGCCGCGACCGCCTCGGCGGTTTCGGGGTGGGCGACGATCAGCGGCCAGGCCTGCTCCCAGAAGGCCGGCAGGTGGCGCAGGCCTTCCGTCGGCGGGAAGCGCTCGCGGTCCGATGCGGTCAGGCGCGCGGTCTGGTTGGCCTGTGTCGGCAGGATCGACAGGCGACCCGCTGTCATCAGCGCGATCACCTCGGCCACCTCGGCTTCGCTCATCGCGGACACATCCTGGCTGCGATAATCGAAGTCGCCGGGCGGGGCCTTGCGAAGATAGGGCAGGCCGGTGAAGTGCTGGATTTCGAAGTCGGACACATCGCGCAGGTTCACCGCGTGCGGCGTGTGGCCGACCAGCGGCAGGCCTTGCCGTTTCGCCTCGGCAGCGGCGGCGGCGAAGGCGGCTTTGGACAGGCCGGTATAGGTCTTGATGCAGCTTGCCCCTTCCGCCTTGAGCCGCCTGACGGCGCTCACCGCCTGCTGCGCGTCTGCCACCCGCAGGGCGCTGGGCCAGCTTGAACGCTCGCCATCCAGCACCGGCCCGCAGCGATACATCCGTGGCCCCGCGATTTCTCCCGCGGCGATATCGGCCTGCAAAGCGGCGATGCTGTCATCGGTCTGGCCCATGTCGCGCACGCTCGTCACGCCCTGCGCGAGGTAAAGCAGCGAGAACAGCCGCTGGTTGCCGATCGCGAGTTTGGGCGGGGTGTGGACATGGGCGTCGATCAGGCCGGGCATGACGATGCAGCCCGGGCACAGCGGCGGATCGTCACCGGCGCGGGCGGGCCTGATCGCGGCGATGCGGCCGTCCCTCACGATGATGGTCTGTCCGGGCAGCATGGCCTCGCCGGGGTTCCAGATCGTCACCTGCGAAATCATCCGGTCGGCGCGCGGCGGCACCGGCACAGCGGGCGGCAACAGCATCCAGACCCCTGCAAGGCAGGCGAGCGCCAGTGCACCCAGAATGCCCAGCGACCAGAAGCCGATCCGTCGAGCCATGCCACTCCGCAGCGGGCAAGCGCGAATTATCGCGCGCCGCGAAGGGGTTATCGCAGCATCTGCAACCCGCGCGCAAGGGCTATCATGCTGGCGGCGGGCCGTCCTTGCGTTCGGCAGCTTCCTTCGCTGCCTTTTCGGCGCGGGTCTGTTTCAACATCCGGTCCATCTTCAAGTACTGCCACACGCCGATGCCGATCGCGATGCCGTAGAACAGCACGATCTCGATCCAGCCCATCTCACCCATCGCGCTTCTCCCGGCTGTGCTGTGCGAGGAAGGCGGCGATGTGGGCCGCGGCTTTTTCGGGGGCTTCCTCGTGGGCAAGATGGCCGAGACCGGGCAGCACTTCAAGCCGCGCGTCGCGCAGCCAGCCGGCAGCATCCTGCGCCCAGGACAGCGGGATCGCCGGGTCTTTCGCGCCGTGGATTAGCAACACCGGATTGGCCACCTCGCCCATCCGCGCGCGCAGGGAGGGCAAGTCCCAGTTGGCCATCATCGCAAGGCCGCCGCCTGCGTGCTGGGCGTTCTTGAACAGCGTGCGGTAACACTCGAACCCCGCCGGATCGATCCGCGAGCGGGTGGAGCGCCACAGGAACCGCTTGGCGCCGCCGGCCCAGTCGATCGTGCCTGAAAACAGTCGCGGCACCAGCGGGTTGACGAACATCGCCTTGGCAATCGCCGGATAGATCTGCGCCAGCGGCCCCGGAAACGGGCGCAGCGCGGGGGAAAGCCCGACAATCGGCCCGCCAAACCCGTGCGCCAGCGCCAGTTGCAGCGCCAGCGCCGATCCTGCCGAATGGCCGATAATGGCGGCAGGCTGCACATCGAGCGCTTTCAGCAACTCTGCCACTTCGGCGGCCATTGCAGGCAGGCTCATGGCGTAAGCGTCGTGGCCGGTGGTAAAGGCATGGCGCGGCAGATCGGGGGCGATGACGGTGTAGTCCTGCGCCAGCAGCGGCATCAGATCGCGCCACGAATGCACCGAGGCGCCGGTGCCGTGGAGCAGCAGCAGCGGCGGGCCACTTCCCATGCGCTGCACGTGCCAGCGCGCCTTGCCGACTTGCACGAAGTCGCTCGCCTCGCGGTGCGGCCAGATCAGCCCTTCGCGGTTCCAGTCCAGTCCGCTCATGCCGCGCGCGGCGGCTGCACCGCGTTGATCGCCGCCTGCAGCATCTTCGCATCGGCGCGGGGCAGGGCGAGGAAGCGCCCGCCCATTGCATTGGCGAGCGCCGCGCCTTCAGGGCCGGGGCGGGCCGAGATGTCGACCACCAGCGAGTCGATCCCGCGGGCGTAGATCGCCTTGGCAGCGGCCTCGGCGTCCACCTTGGCCTGTGTGCGGCCGGGCGATCCGTCGGCGGCGATGTTGGCGCGCCCGTCGGTCAGCACCACCAGCGCCGCGCTGCGTCCGCGCGCGATCACCGCTTCGGCGCACTCGCGCGCGGCGTTGAGGCCCATCGCCAGCGGCGTGCCGCCGCCGCCCGGCAGTTCGGTCAGGCTGCGGCGTGCGCGGGTGAGCGAGCGGGTGGGGGGTAGCAGCAATTCCGCCATTTCGCCCCGGAAGGCGACCAGCGCCACTTCCGAGCGGGTGACATAGGCCTGCGCCAGCATCAGCTCGACCGCGCCCTTGGCCTCGGCCAGCCGCGCCGCCGCCGCCGAGCCGGAAGCGTCGACCGCAAAGATCGTCACCCGCGCCGCGCGTTCTTCAAAGCGGCGGATGCGGAGGTCTTCCTTGCGCATGATGATCGGCGAGTTTGCATCGCCGCCCTGTTCACGGCGGCGCACCGGTTGCCACGGCACGGCAGCGCGCAAGCTGTCGATCAGCGCCAGCTTGGCCCCGCCGCGCGGCATTCCGGGGCGTGCGCCCAGGGGCTTGCCGCGGTTTGCCGCCTTGCGCTTCTGGCCGGTCCCGCTGGTATTGCCCCGGCGCGGGGCCTTGCCTTGCGACAGCTGTTCGAGCAGCCCCGGCGGGATCGCCGCCTTGGCCGCCTCGACCAGAATGTCGGAGAGGTCCTGTTCTTGCTGCTGCTGCTCGCTGTCCTGCTGGTTGTCGCGCTCGCCATCGGGGGGCGGGGGCTGATCGTCCTGCTCGTCTTCGGGCGGCGGCTCGGGAGCTTCCTCAGGCGGGAAGCGGGTGGCACGCGGGCCGAGGACAAGGCGCACGGCCCCTGCCAGATCGCTCTCGCCTGCCGCATCGCGCCCCTCCAGTGCGGCAAGCCCGCGCGCGGCCTCTCCGGCGAAGATCAGCGCGCGCAAGCTATCAACGCCGAGCAGTTCGGCGGTCACCGCCAATCCCTTCATCGCGGCCTCACCCAGCGGGGCGACAGCAGCAAGGGTGCCCTTGGCCGGAGCCAGTTCCACCCCTTGCCAGCGGCGCGACTGGCTGAGATCGCAGGCGAAGGCGAGGCGCTCCATCAGGCTGGCGGGCGGGCCTTCGTCGGGCTCGGTCGCATCGTCGCACAGCACCAGCGCGGCCTGACCTTCGTCCAGGGCCTGCGCCAGCCGACCGGCGATGCTGGCATCCATTCGCTCGGCCATGCCGGTAATCAGCGCGCCGCCTGCGGCTTCCTCGATCAGCCCGCGCTGGCGCACGGGGCTGCCGGCGGCAAGGCTCGCGGCAAGATCGATCCCGCCCAGCAGTCGCTCGTCATCGACATGGCCCGGCATCCGCCGCATCGCAATGCCATCGCCCAGCGCCGCCACCAGCGCTTCGCGCGCAGGGGAGGAGCCGCGCAGCACCATGCCGCCGTAAAGCGTCGGTGCGAGAAGGAAGAGGCGGGCCGCGCGCACCGCTTCATCCAGCGGATCGGCGGGCTGCTCCGCTGGTGTCATCCGAACAGCTCTTCGATCGCCCGGGTGATGCGCACGGTCGAGCCGGTTTCGTCGAGCACGTCGCGCCGCAGCCGGTGCCGCAGCGCCGAGGGCGCGATGGCGACCAGATGCTTGCGGGTGACGGACTTCGCCCCTTCGAGCGCGGCCAGCGCGCGGGCGGCGCGCATCAGGGTCAGCTCACCGCGCAGGCCATCCGCGCCCACCGCCAGGCACAGGTTGGCGGCATCGCGCAGCACGTCTTCACCCGGCACCAGCTTGGGCAGCCTGGCCTTGCCCTTGGCGATGCGGTTGAGGATCTTGGTATCCTCGTCCGCCCAGCGCGCGGAAAAGCCCTGCGGATCGGCCTCGTTCTCGGCGACCAGCTTCATGATGCTGATGCGCACATCGATATCCTTGGGCGTGCGGACCTCGACCGAAAGCCCGAAGCGATCGAGCAGCTGCGGGCGCAATTCGCCTTCTTCGGGGTTGCCGCTGCCGATCAGCACGAACTTGGCCGGATGGCGCACCGACAGGCCCTCACGCTCGACCACGTTCTCGCCCGAGGCTGCCACGTCGAGCAGCAGATCGACAAGGTGATCTTCGAGCAGGTTGATTTCGTCGATATACAGGAAGCCGCGGTGGGCCTTGGCGAGCAGGCCGGGTTCAAACGCCTTCTCGCCCGAGCGCAGCGCGCGTTCGAGATCGAGGCTGCCGATCACCCGGTCCTCGGTCGCGCCCAAGGGCATATCGACAAAGGGCACCGCGCGCTTCACCATCTTGCCCTGGCCGCACACCTCGGGATAGCGCGCCTGATCCTCTTTCGAGGCGCCATAAGGGCAACCCTCGGCCGCCATGATCGGCGGGAGCAGGCTGGCGAGCGCGCGCGCGGCGGTGGATTTCCCCGTCCCGCGATCGCCGAACACCATCACCCCGCCAACGCTTGGATCCACCGCTGCAATCAGCAGCGCCTGCTTCATTTCGTCCTGAGCGACGATCGCGGAAAACGGAAATCTTGCCATAGGGGTGGCCTTGTAGCGCGGCCTCGCGCGGGGACAAGCAGCAAGTTGGACAGTGGGCGAGTCAATCCGGCTTTACACTCGGTTTCGCACAGACCTCCCGCCCCGCCTCCCCACCCGGCCACCACAGCATAGTGGTACTATTGGTGGCCGGGTGGGGAGGCGGGGCGGGAGGTCTGCCCCCGGCGCGTCAGCGCCGGGACAAACGATTCAAAAACAACGCCGGCAGCAGCCCCGCCGCCAGCAGGATCAGCGCCGGGATCGAGGCCTCGATCAGCCGCTCGTCGCTGGCGAGGCGGTAGGTGCGGGTGGCGAGGGTTTCGAGGTTGAAGGGGCGCAGGATCAGCGTTGCGGGCAGTTCGCGCACCGTGTCGATGAACACCAGCGCGGCGGCACCCGCAAGGCTCGGGGCGAGCAGCGGGGCATAGATCCGGGCCAGCACCCGCGCAGGGCCCGCGCCGAGTGAACGCGCCGCCGAATCGAGCCGTGGCGGAATGCGCGAGAGCCCGCCGCTGACCGAATTATAGGCGACCGTCAGGAACCGCACCGACAGGGCATAGATCAGGATCGCCGCCGTGCCGGTCAGCAGCAGACCGCCGCTCCAGCCGAACGAATCGCGGGCAAACCGCGTCAGGCTCTGGTCGAGGCTACCTAGCGGGGCGAGCAGCCCCACGGCCAGCAGCGCGCCGGGCAGGGCATAGCCCAAAGTCCCGAGCCGGATTGCGCCCGCCGTCAGCCGCGAGCCGGAGCGCGCGCGGGCGAATGCCAGAAGCAGGGCGGCGACAAGGCACAGCGCGCTTGTCAGCAGCCCCAGCCACAGGCTGCCGCGCGCATAGGTCGCCAGATCGCCGGTCGCCGCGCGCGCTGCCTCGCTGGTGGCCATCAGTGCCAGATGGGCTGCCGGAACGATGAAGCCCAGCAGCACCGGGGTGAAGCAGGCGAGGAAAGCCAGCGCCTTGCCCGTGGCTGAGAGTGTCACCAGCGGTTCGCCTCCGCTGCGTGCCGCCAGCCCGTCGCGGCTGTCGCTGCGCCCCGACCGCGTGGCGGCTTCGAGCGCCACCAGCGCGACCACGAACAGCAGCATCACCGCGGCGAGCTTGAGCGCCGCGGCCTTGTCGCCCATCGCCAGCCAGCTGCGGAAAATGCCGGTCGAGAACGTCGGAATCGCGAAGTATTCGGCCACGCCAAAGTCGGCCAGCACCTCCATCAGCACCAGCGCGAGGCCTCCGGCGATGGCGGGGCGGGCAGCGGGCAGGGCAACCCGCCAGAGCGCGCGCGCAGGGGCCGCGCCAAGGCTGCGCGCGGCGCGGAACTGGGTGAGGCTCTGGGTCGCAAAGGCGGTGCGCGCCAGCAGGTAGACGTAAGGGTAGAGCACCAGCCCCAGCACCAGCGCGCCCCCGGCCAGCGAGCGGATCGGCGGGAAGGCGTAATCCTGCGGCCCCCAGCCGGTGGCGGCGCGCAGGGCGCTCTGCACCGGTCCGGCATAGTCGAGCAGATCGGCATAGATATAGGCCGCGATATAGGCTGGCACGGCCAGCGGCAGCACCAGCGCCCAGCCGAGCAGGCGGCGGCCCGGAAACTCGGTCGCGGCGACAAGCCATGCGCAGCCGGTGCCGACCAGCGCGGCAAAGCCACCCGCCAGCACCATCAACAACCCGGTGTTGAGGAGGTATTCCCCCAGCACTGTACGCGCCAGATGGGCAATCGCCCCGATCCCGCCCGTCGCCGCCGCAACCAGGATCGCGGCAATCGGCAGGCCGGCCAGCGCGGCAATCGCCAGCGCGCCGAGGCTCCACGGCCAGCCCCCACCAGCATTCGCCGTTGCAGGCGCGCTTGCCTGCTGGCCCGCAAATTGCCTAAGGCGGCTCACCGCACAACCCCGGCAGTCATGGGCAGGATCATCATTTGAGCCTCGAATTCCGTCATATTGCCCATGCTTATGGCCCGGTGCGGGCGCTGGAGGACGTCAGTTTCACCGCGCCCACCGGCCAGATTACCTGCCTGCTTGGCGCGTCGGGTTGCGGGAAGTCAACTCTGCTGGCGCTTGCCGCAGGGATGCTGCGGCTGCAACAGGGCAGCATCCTGCTGGGCGGCGAGGTGCTGGCCGATGCAACCCGCTCTCCGCCCCCGGAAGATCGCCCGGTGGGGCTGGTGTTTCAGGACGGCGCGCTGTTCCCGCACATGACCATTGCGGCTAATCTCGCCTTCGGGCTGCCGAAAGAACGCCACGGCGAGGTTGACGGCTGGCTGGCGCAAATCGGGCTGGCAGGGCTGGGCGCGCGCTATCCGCACGAGCTTTCGGGCGGCCAGCAACAGCGCGCCGCGCTCGCCCGGGCGATGGCACCGGGGCCGCGGGTGCTGCTGATGGACGAGCCCTTCGCCAGCGTCGACATCGTGCTGCGCCGCCGCTTGCGCCGCGACTGCCGCATCATCCTGCGCGAGCGCGGGGCGACCACCGTGCTGGTGACGCATGATCCGTCCGAAGCGCTCGACATCGCCGATCGCATCGCGGTGATGGAGGCCGGGCGCATTGTCCAGTTCGCCTCCCCGCAGGAATTGCACGATGCCCCCGCCAGCGCGGCGGTGGGCGCAATGTTCAGCGGGGCGCAGGTGATTGCGGGCACGCGGGGCGAGACCGGCTTTGCCTCGGCCTTCGGGCTGTGGCCCTGGTCTTGCGCGCAAGGGCCGGTGGCGGAGGCGGCGAGCCTCGATCTGCTGGTCCATGCCGAGGCGCTCGATCTGGCCGAGGATCCCGCCGGTCTGCCGGTGCGCGATTGCCACGCGCAAGGGAAGGGCACGCGGGTGGTGCTGGTCGCCCCCGATGGCAGCGAAATCACGGTCGAAACCGCCGCGCCGGTCGATCCTGCATCGCGCTACCGGGTGCTGCCGCGCCCGGGCACGCTCAAGGTGTTCGCGCGGAATTAGCGCTTGCGCTGCATCAGATAATATTGCAAGTCATTCGCAACTCGCAATCGGGAAACCCGCCACCATGAAGAAATTGCTGCTCGGCCTTGTCGCCTGCGCCGGTCTTGCCTTTACCGCCGCCTGCTCGGAAACCGCTGAAACCGAGGCCGTGCCGATCACCGGCGAGGTCAACATCTATTCCTCGCGCCACTACGACACCGATCTGGCGCTCTACGAGGATTTCACCAAGGCGACCGGGATCAAGGTCAACCGCATCGAGGCCGATGCCGATGCGCTGATCGAGCGGATCAAGTCGGAGGGCGAATTCAGCCCGGCTGACCTGCTCATCACCGTCGATGCCGGACGGCTGTGGCGCGCCGAGGAAGCCGGTGTGCTGGGCGCGGTCGATTCGGCGGTGCTGAAGGAGCGCATCCCCGCGCATCTGCGCCACCCCGACGGGCTGTGGTTCGGCCTGTCCACCCGCGCGCGGATCATCATCTACAACAAGGCGGCAGGCGTGCCCGAAGGCCTCGCCAATTACGCCGATCTTGCCGACCCGAAGTTCAAGGGCCAGATCTGCGTGCGCTCGTCCTCGAACATCTACAACATCTCGCTGCTCTCCAGCATCATCGCCCACAAGGGCGCGGCCGAGGCGGAGAAGTGGACGCGCGGCGTGGTCGCCAACTTCAAGCAGGCGCCCGAGGGCAACGACACCGCGATGATTGAAGCCGTCGCCGCCGGGCAGTGCCGCATCTCGATCGTCAACACCTACTACCTCGCGCGCTATGCCGGGGGCGATGCCAAGGACAAGGCGATCTTCGATGCGGTGGGCGTGATCTTCCCCGATCAGGACGGCGTGGGCACCCACGTCAACGTCAGCGGCGCAGGCCTCGTCAAGACGTCGCCGAACCGCGAGAACGCGATTAAGTTCCTCGAATACCTCACCTCCGAAAGCGCCCAGCGTTACTTTGCCGACGGCAATAACGAATATCCGGCGGCGGTGGGGATGAAGGCCAATTCGGCGGTGGAATCGCTCGGCAGCTTCAAGGCCGACACGCTCAACGCTGCCGAAATCGGCAAGGGGCAGGCCGAGGCGGTGCGGATCTTCGACCGCGCGGGCTGGAATTGATGCGGCGCAATTCAAGGCCCGCTATCAGGCCTTATCACTAAACTGTCTTGAAGGGGGCGCAGGTCTAGTCCATTTGCGCCCCCGATCCGCTGCCTGTTCCGGGCGGCCCCATAGCTGTATCCGAGGCCCGTCTTGACCCAGTCCACCATCGACCGCGACCAGTTCACCGAAAGCGCGGCGCTTTCCGTCGAGACCATCACCTATGTCCACCACTGGTGCGAGGGGCTGTTTACGCTCAAGATGACGCGTCCGGCAGCTTTCCGCTTCCGTTCGGGCGAGTTCGTGATGATCGGCCTGCCGGGTGACAACGGCAAGCCGCTGCTGCGCGCCTATTCGGTCGCCTCGCCGTCCTATGCCGAGGAACTGGAGTTCCTGTCGATCAAGGTGCAGGATGGCCCGCTGACCTCGCGGCTCCAGCACATTCAGGTCGGCGATCCGATCTACCTCGGCAAGAAGCCGACCGGCACGCTGGTGACGGACGCGCTGCTGCCGGGCAAGCGGCTGTTCATGCTCTCGACCGGCACCGGCCTTGCACCCTTCATGAGCCTCGTGCGTGATCCCGAGGTTTACGGGATGTTCGAGGAAGTGATCGTGGTGCACGGCGTGCGCCACGTGGCCGAGCTGGCCTATCGCGAGCTGCTCGAATCCAAGCTCGAAGGCGATCCGCTGCTGGAAGACGAAGACCGCGCGAAGATGATCTACGTGCCGACCGTGACGCGCGAGGACTTCCACACCACCGGCCGCATCCAGACCCTGATCGACGACGGCCGCCTGTTCGCGCAGTCGAACGGCCCCAAGCACTTCGTGCCGGAAGAAGACCGCGTGATGCTGTGCGGCTCGATGGCGATGATCAAGGACCACGCGGCCGATCTGGAAGCCCGCGGTTTCGAGGAAGGCGCGAACAACAAGCCCGGCCAGTTCGTGATCGAACGCGCGTTCGTGGGGTGATCCCTGCTCCCCGTCCCGGACTTGATCCGGGGCCCCCGCTGCCTTTGGGCGTGTGCAAGAAGCAAACGGGATCCCGGGTCAATCCCGGGACGGGGGTGTTATGCGCCTCAACCCTTATCGTGCCCGTCACCCCAGCGAAAGCTGGGGCGTAGAGCCTCACAGGGCAGCGCGAGCCGCCCTAGGTCCCAGCTTTCGCTGTGATGACGTTTGTCGATAGCCCACCCCCACTTTCGCGCTTGACCCATGGCGAGCGGCGCTGTTCAATCGTGGCAAATCGAAACCTGTTTGCCGGAGAGACCCCCCATGCTCGCGACCTCCTATCGCACCGCCTATAATGCCGACCACGAGGCCTTCCGCGATACGGTCCGCAAGGTCTTCGCCGAGCACCTCGCCCCGCACATGGACGAGCATGAGGCCAACGGTATCGTCCCGCGCGACGTGTGGAAGGCGGTCGGTGAAGCGGGCATGCTGTGCATGACGGTGAAGGAGGAGAACGGCGGCCTCGGCCTCGATTTCGGGTTCAACTGCGTGCTGACCGAGGAAATCTCCTACCTCGGTTCCTCCGCGGGCTTCACCCTCCAGAACGACATCACGGCCAGCTATTTCGAGCGCCTCGGCACCCCCGAACAGCGCGCCAAGTATCTGCCCGGCATGGTCAGCGGCGACATCATCACCGCCATCGCCATGACCGAGCCGGGCGCAGGCTCCGACCTTCAGGGCATCCGCACCACGGCGAAGAAGGACGGCAACCACCTCGTCATCAATGGCTCGAAAACCTACATCACCAACGGCCAGAACGCCGATTGCGTGATCGTGGTCGCCAAGACCGATCCGGAGAAGGGCGCGAAGGGCATTTCGCTGGTGCTGGTCGACGCCGACACCCCCGGCTTCGAGCGCGGGCGCAACTTGGACAAGATCGGCCAGCATTCTGCCGACACTTCCGAACTGTTCTTCAACGATTGCCGCGTGCCGATGACCAACATCCTCGGCGCGGAAGGCATGGGCTTTGTGCACCTGATGGAAGAGCTGCCGCAGGAACGCCTCAGCATCGCAGTCGGCGCGCAGGCGGCGGCGCAGCGGGCGTTCGATGAAGCGGTGAAGTTCACCAAGGATCGCAAGGCTTTCGGCAAGAGCGTGTTCGAATTCCAGAACACCAAGTTCACCCTCGCGGACTTGAAGGCCAAGCTGCAGGTGGGCTGGGCGCACTTGGACTGGGCGATCAAGAAGCACCTCGCAGGCGAGCTCACCACCGACGAGGCGAGCGCGGCCAAGCTGTGGCACACCGACCTCCAGTGGGAATGTTGCGATGTCGCGCTGCAACTCCACGGCGGCGCGGGCTACATGAACGAATACGCCATTGCCCGCCTGTGGCGCGACGCGCGCGTGACGCGGATCTTCGGCGGCACGAACGAGATCATGAAGGAAGTGATCTCGCGGAGTATCTGAGCATGACCGACCCCCTCGACTTCACCGGCAAGCGCGCCCTCGTAATCGGCGGGTCAAGCGGGATCGGGAACGGCATCGCCCACGGCTTCCGCGCACGCGGGGCGAGTGTCACTGTCACCGGCACGCGGCCCGATTTCGGCGATTACCTCGAAGCCGAGGACGCGGACTTCACCGGCCTCGATTACCGCCAGCTTGACCTGACGGATCGCGATGCGGCTGACCGGCTGGCGGCCACCTTCGGCCCGCTCGATGTGCTGGTGCTCTCGCAAGGCACCGTGCGCTACGGCCGGCAGGAGTTCGCCCGCGAGGGGTGGGATCAGGTGGTCGACATCAACCTCAATTCGGTGATGGACGCCGCCCGCGCCTTCCACCCTGCGCTCGCCGAGGCGAAGGGCAAGATCATCATTGTCTCCAGCGTCGCCGCGTTCAAATCGACCATCGGCACGCCCGCCTATGCCGCATCGAAAGCAGGCGCAGCGAGCCTCACCAAGACGCTGGGCGAGGCCTGGGCGCGCGACGGCATCCGGGTCAACGGCATCGCGCCGGGGCTGGTGCCGACCAAGCTCACCGCTGTCACCACCGAGCACCCGGAGCGGCTGGAAGCGAGCCTCAAGGCCATTCCCCTGCGCCGCATGGGCACGCCCGAGGACATGGCCGGCGCCGCGCTGTTCCTCGCCTCGCCGCTTAGCGCTTACATCACCGGCCAGACGCTGGTGGTGGACGGCGGGCTGACCCTCTCCTGAAGGACAAAACCGCGATGCAATTCACCCGCCTCGGCCGTTCGGGCCTCACCGTCTCGCGCCTATGCCTCGGCTGCATGTCCTATGGCGACACGTCGAAGGGGTGGCACGGCGACTGGCTGCTGGATGAAGACGCCGCGCGCCCGTTCTTCCGCGAGGCGCTGGAGGCGGGGATCAATTTCTTCGACACGGCCAACATCTATTCGGGCGGCACCTCGGAGGAGATCACCGGCAAGCTCCTCAAGGAAATGGCGCGGCGTGACGAGATCGTGGTCGCCACCAAGGCCTTTGGCGTGTGGCGCAATGCCCCCAATTGCGGCGGGTTGTCGCGCAAGGCGCTGTTTGCGGCGATCGACGACAGCCTTGCGCGGATGGGCATGGACTATGTCGACCTGTTCCAGATCCACCGCTGGGACGATGTGACGCCCATCGAGGAGACGATGGAGGCGCTCCACGACATCGTGAAGGCGGGCAAGGCGCGCTATATCGGTGCGTCCTCGATGTATGCGTGGCAGTTCGCCCGCGCGCAGGAAGTCGCCCGCGCCAATGGCTGGACTCGGTTTATCTCGATGCAGAACCAGCTCAATCTTCTCTACCGCGAGGAGGAGCGCGAGATGCTCCCCCTGTGCGCGGCGGAGGGCGTGGGTGTGATCCCGTGGAGTCCGCTTGCGCGCGGACGGCTGACGCGGCCGTGGGGCGAGGACACAGTCCGTAGCACCACTGATGTGGTCGGCAAGGCGCTCTACAGCCGCGAGGACGAGGCTGACCGGGCGGTGGTTGACGCGCTCGCAGCGCTGGCCGCCGTGCGCGGGGAGGCGATGGCGAGCCTCGGCCTCGCATGGCACTTCACCCGCCCCGAAGTCACCGCCCCGATCATCGGCGCGACCCGCGCAGGCCATATCGCCGATGCGGTGCGCGCGCTCGATATCGTGCTGGACGCAGGCGAAGTGGCCGCGCTCGAAGCCCCCTACCGCCCAAAATGGCCGACCGGCATGGGGATGCCGGTGCCCGCGATGGACAAGGTTTCGGTCGTTTAATGCTGAATCGGTGACTTTGTTACATACAACTGAAATCCAGTCACAAACGCGTCACAGTGCTCGGCCAAGCCAGCCTCGTAACCATGCGGGGCACACATGGACGTCATCAATATCTTCCTCACCAGCGAACTCGGCGAAAGTCTCGAAGATTTCGTACACGATCAGCGGCGCTTCACCTTCGACCGGCTGGGGCCCGATGGGCCGCGGCGGCTGGTCGAGGGGCCGATGTGGGCGTTTATCGACTGGGTGATGGACGATCTCGCCGGGCTGGAGATGTGCCGCCGCCTGCGCGCCGATGATCGCACCGCTGATGCCCATATCACCATGGTGCTGGAAAGTGACGATGCCGATGATCGCCGCCGCGCCTTGCGGGCCGGGGCGGATGATTATGTGGTCGGGGCGCTGACCCGCACCGCGGTGCTTGACCGGGTGCTGGCGCTACAGGCGCGCGGGGCCGAGCGCCACGCCACCCAGCGGTTCGAGGCGGGCGCGCTCAGCATCGACATGGCGGCGCTGCAGGCGCGCTGGAACGGCGCACCGATCCCGCTGCGCCCCAACGAATTCCGCCTGCTGCGTTTCTTCGCCGAGAACCCCAACCGCGTGCTCACTCGCGAGGATCTGATCAACGGCCTCGGCAAGCGCGAACCCCCGATCGACGAGCGCACGGTGGACGTATGGGTCGGACGGCTCAGGCGCGCGATCAAGGTGGCAGGCGGCGGCAACCCGCTGCGCACGGTGCGCTCGATGGGGTATGTGTTCGACCTGGGGTGAGGGGCGGTGCGTGCCGCCCTAGGTCCCAGCTTGCGCTGGGATGACGAGGGGAGGGGAAGGCCCGCCCAGCAATCGCATTAGCGCTGTAACGGGCCTGAAAGGCCCGCAAGGCCGAGCGGCCTCAAGTAGCGAAGCGATAGGCCGACAAAAAACGCGCGCCCGCAGCGACGGGGCCTTCAGGCCGCGTGAGCGAGGATGGCGCGGCCCGGAGGGGCCGCGCCTCTCTTAAAACGACGCCTTCACCCCGAAGTTGAACGCCGTGCCGACCTGGAAGGTGTTGATCTCGATCCGGTTGCCGTTGAATTCCTGGAACTCGAAATTGTCGCGCCCGAAGATGTTGCGGACTTCGAAGCTCAGCTCCACCGGGGTGCCGCCAAGCTTGATCTCCGAGCGGGCGACCAGATCGACGGTCAGGCCCGGATCCTCGACCACATCGGGCAACGGCCCGCCGCGCAAGGTCACGCGCTCGCTGGCGTAGTTGAGCAGCACAGTGAGCTGCTGCACCTTTTCGGTATCCTCCAGCCCGATCGCGATGTTGGCGACGTGGTCCGACTGGCCCACCAGCGGCGCGCCCTGATCGAACAGCAGGCTCGCGTCCTGTTCGGGGCTGCCCGGGACCGGGGCAATATCGCCCGGCGACACCGAAATGCTTGACTTGGCATAGGTGTAGTTGGCCTGCAGCAGCAGCTCCTTGGTCTCGAAGAAGCCGCCCAGATCATAGAGATCGAAGGCATAGGTCGCATCGAGTTCCGCGCCGTAGAGTTCGGCTGACGGAGCATTGGCGAAGCTGGTGCGGAATTCGCCCGGAACGAAGATCAGGAAGTTTTCGATCGGGTTCTGGATTTCCTTGTAGAAGCCCGCGAGGCTCACCTTGTTCTTGCCGCCGAGGTAATATTCCGCGCGGCTTTCAAGGTTGATCAGCGTGCTGTCCTGCAGGAACGGGTTGCCGATGTAGCGGCGGTTGGATTCCGGATCGAAGTAGAGCTGCTCCACCAGCTCGCGGAATTGCGGGCGGGCGATGGTCTTGGAGGCCGAGACGCGCAGTTGCAGCTTGTCGGTGGCTTCCCAGGTGATGGTGCCGCCGGGCAGGAAGTAGTCATTGGCAATGTCGGTCGGCGTGGCGCCGGGCGTCGGCGTGTTGAACACGCTCTGGTCGAGCGCGACGGTCTGCTTGCCGTCCTCGTAGCGCACGCCCGCCTCGATCGTCAGGCTGTCGAGCGGGGCCCAGCGCAGCTGGCCGTAGCCTGCATGCGTGGTGAGCGCGGCGTCGAACACCGGGAAGGGCGAACGTTCAAACAGCGAGACGTTGAAGCCCGCCAGCGTCGAGCCGTTGAGGATGTCCCCCGGGCGGCGCAGGCCGATCGCCTGAATGACCGAGTTAGCCGTTTCGGGCGACAGGAATTCGCACAGCGGCCCGCAGCTCACCAGCGGCAGGAAGGCGCGGCTGGAGGAGCGCCGGGCGGTATCGTGATAGGCATAGCCGATCGTCACATCGAGCTTGTCCGTCACCTCGTAGCTGAAATCGATCCCGCCGAAATATTGCTGTTCCGTAAGGTCGTCGAACTCCACCACCGGGCGCGAGGCCTGACCGACGAAGCCGCCGATATTGACGAGGAACTGGTTGCCGTACGGATCGCCCGGGTTGTTGGTGCGGACATATTCGAAGGTCGAATTGAACGGCGCCTCGCGGTCGGTGCGGGCATAGCCGCCGCGCAGATCGATATCCAAAGCGCCGAATTCCAGCTCCGTCACCAGCTGGGTGTCGATCAGCTGGCGTTCGAACCACGCGGTCTGCTGTTCGAGAAAGTCGAACCCGCTGTCGCCCAGCTGGATATCGGTGCGCTCGCCCAGACGCGCGGTCTTGAGCGTGTCGCGGATGTAGAGGTTGGTCCAGCGGATGGTGTGCTCGCCAATGTCGAGGCCGACCCCGATCAGCGCGTTCACCAGCACGTTGTTGTCGGTGATGAAGGTGTTGGAGCTCTCGAACACCTGACTGAGATCGGCATTGCCGACCTGGTTCAGCACCGAGCGGTTGCGCCACGAATTGCTGATGCCGGCGGTGGCGACGATGCCGAGATAGGTTTCCCCGCCCAGCTCGAACGACAGGCCGCCGGTGATGTTGGCGCTGAAGTTGACCGGCAGGTTGTCGGTCTTCTGGAGGGTGACGAGGTTGGTCGGGAACAACTGCCCGGCAATCGCGCCGCTGACGTCGGGGGTGAGGGTGTCGGCCCGCTCGCCGCTGTCGAAGAAGGCCTGCAGGTTGGAGGGAATGTCGCGGTTGCCGTTGTCGAAGCCGAAGCTGTCGAGGCGGCTGCCGAAATAGGTCAGGCCGTTTTCAAAGGTCGTCTCGGTATCGCCGCCACCGCTGATGCTGATGGTGAGGAAGTCCTCGGTCGGCACGGCCTTGGTGGTGAGGTTGATCACCCCGCCGCCGAATTCGCCGGGGAAGTTGGCCGAATAGGTCTTCTGCACCAGACCCGACGAGATCACGCTGGTGGGGAAGATGTCGAGCGGAACGACGCGGCTCAATGGCTCGGGGCTGGGCAGGGGCAGGCCGTTGAGCAGCGCGAGCGAGTAGCGATCGCCCAAGCCGCGCACGAATACGCGTCCGTCGCCCACCAGACTGAGGCCGCTGACCCGGCCCAGCGCGCCGGCAATGTCGCCTTCGCCGGTGCGGGCAATGTCGGCTTCGGTCAGCACGTTGAGCACCTGCGTCGAAGCGCGCGCGGGATCGCGGTTGCGCCGACCGGTGACGATGATCCCGCCGCCGGGCACCGAAATGTCGGGCTGTTCCACTTCGTCCTCGGGCGGAACTTCCGCGACCTCGGCGGTCTGCGCGTCCTCGCTCTGCGGCTCGGCCGACTGGGCGTGGGCGAGCGCAGGGAAGGTGAGCGACGTGGTGAGAAGCAGCAGGCCTGCAAGGCGCGTGCCGGTCGACATAGTGGGAGACCCCTTCATGAATAGGCCTTGGGTACGGGTGCCGGCCGCGCGGGGCCGGCGGGCACAAAAGCGGGAGGCGCAAGCATGATGCTGCGCCTCCCGCCCGGTTCGGATGGCGCGATCAGCGGTAGACCGGCAGCGTGGTGCAGGCACCGGTGGCGCTGCCGAAGTCGAGGATCGACGAGTTGCAGGTCCAGCCGCGGAAGGCCGTTTCAAAACCGGCCTGGTTCTGCGCCGCGCCGATGAAGCTGCGGTTCTGGAAGTAGCTCGACCGGCCAGCAGCGGCGAAGGCGGGCACCCCGTTTTCGCCCGCACCATTGATCACGCCGTTGGTGAGGGTGATGGTGAAGGCGAGATTGACGTTGCTGCCTGCGGTGATGGCCGCCAGCACTTCGGCATCGGTCGTGTTGTTGGCCCCGGTCCCGCGGTCGCCGCGCGCCTGACGGTTGGTGCCGCCGTCGCAGACCACCGAGTTTACCCCGATCAGCGCGTCGAGCGTTTCCTGCTCGTCGACGCGGAAGCAGAAGGTGGCGTCGCCGTCGATCTTGTTCATCACGCCGTTGGTGAGGCCGAGGCCCGCACCGCCGCGCGCGCGCACCATCTGGGCCGACACGTTCGAGCGCTCGACGAAGGTGAAGTTGTTCACCTGGAACCGGGTCTTCGGGAAGGCCGCGATCGGGTTGCCGACCGAGTTGGGCGAATCGAGTTCGATGATCGCATCGCCGGTGGTCGAACGCTGGACTGCCAGCACCGTATCGAGATCGGCCTGCGCGCCGGTGTCGACGTCGAGCGTATCGTCCGACGCGCCGATCACCGCCAGATTGCGGACGCGCACCGTGCCGCCGAAGAACTCCACGCCGTCGTCCGAGCTGTTGAACGACTGCAGGTTCTCGATCACCGTGCCCGAACCGGTGCCGCCGGTAGTGAGTGACTGAAGCTCGTTGCCCGGCGCCAGCTCGAAGCCCGAGAAGCGGATCTGGTTGAAGCGCAGCGAGCCCGAATTGTCGGCATCATTCGCGCCGCCATAGGGAATGGTGGTCGCCGCGCCTTCGAGGTTCTGCTGGCACGAGGGGTTCTGCGAGAAAGTGGCGTCGGTGTTCACCCCGCCGGTGGCGCAATCGGACACGCGGGCGCGGCCGAGCAGCACGACGCCGCCCCACTGCTGCTGGCTGTTATCGCTGGCGACGCCCTGCACATTGTCGCGGCTGGTCCACACGATCGGACGGGCAGCGGTGCCCTCGGCGACCAGACGGTTGCCGCGATTGACGATCAGCGCCGAGGCGCCCTGCGCGAACACGATCACGCCCGGCTCGACCGTCAGGGTGACGTTGTTGCCGGTGCTACCAAAGCCGCGGTCGGTGCCGACGAACACCTGCCCGCCGAGCTGGTAAAGCAGGCCGGGGATGTAGGGCAGGGTATCGGACTGGTTGATGGTGGCGGGCAGGGTACAGACGCGCCAGGTGCCCGTCGGGCCGGGGATGGTGCCGGAATCGGTCAGGCCGCCGGTCGAATTGATGGTCGGGCAGCCCGCGGCCGGGGTCACCAGCGACTGGCTCGGCGTTGGGGTCGGCGTCGGGGTGGGCGACGGGGTCGGGTTGTTGATGATGATATTGCCGCCGGTGCCGGGCGAGACGATTTCGTCCGCGCCGCAACCGGCGAGCGCGACGAGGCTGCAACCCAGAACGAGAGTGCGTTGAATATTTTTCACAGCGAGCGGTCCCCTGAAAAGCCGAGAATCGGTTAGCGCGCGGACAAAGGTGCAGTCCGTAGGCGCGCCGTCTCGCTAGGATTGCTGCGTGACAGAATTTCTGCATTGTTACAGTTAGATGGCACGCACGGCATTATGACCGAAGAAAGACAAATATGACAAAGCGCGCGGGGGCCGAAATCGCTAATGTTACAGTCTTTGCCGCTTTTAAATCAGACACTTGAACCGTTAAATTGCAGAAAAATTACAATGTTACGGTTTTGTTGCATCAAGGCTTCGCATGAGTCATTCTGCACCTCACACTGAAAAGAGGAGCCTGTGCCCATGTCTGTCACTCTGTTTGCGATGGCCCTGATGGCCGCCACGCCCCAGCCTGCCACCCTTGGGGCCGCGCTGGCCGACCCGCAGCAGGCGAGTGAACTGGCCGCGCAGACCCTCGCTGCCGGGCAGGGGGACGAGGCACTGGCGGTGCTCCAGCGCGCTGCGGCCACCGATCCGCATGATCCGGCGGTGCTGATCAATCTCGGCATCGCCTATGCCCACAAGGGTGACGACGCGAAGGCCCGCACGGCCTTTGAAGCGGCGCTGACCTGTCACGAGGTGGTCGAGCTCGACACCGCCGACGGCAGCGCCACCGATTCGCGGCGGCTGGCGCGCAAGGCGCTGCGGATGCTCGAACGCGGCGAGTTCCGCAGCGAGGCGATGCGCACCGAACAGCTGACCTATCGCGACTGATCATATGGCGGCCCTCGGGTCGCACCGGACCGCAAGGACGGGCGGGTTGCCATGGGCGATCCGCCCGTTTTGCTGCCTGCCGCCCCCGCACCGCCCCCACGCCCGGCGATACTTTTGCAAGGCTGTCACCCGCTTGTCATTTAGGTTAGACAATGGGGGAACATTCTGGAGGGCCCGGGAATGATTCTCGCCGCGGCGTGCCGCGTCACCATTGTCGCCATGCTGCTGACCGCCGCCACCGCGGCGCAGGCCGACGTGCTCGAACTGGGCGCGGATGGTGCGCGCTGGGTGGCCGGGCCGCTTGCCGGGATGCCGGTGGCAGGCGAGGCCGCGCCGGTGGCCGAGGCTGCCGCTCCCGTCATTGTCGAAGGCCTGATGCTGCCCGAGTCGGCCATCGCCGATCCCGCGCGTCACGCCGCCGGGGTGCCGCAGCGCTACTCCGCCAAGATTGCCGAGCTGGCCGCGCGCTTCGATCTCTCGCCCTCGCTGCTCGAAGCGGTGGTGTGGCAGGAAAGCCGCTGGCGCGAGAATGCCGTCTCGCCGGTCGGCGCGCGGGGGCTGGCGCAGTTGATGCCGGGGACGGCGCGCTACCTCGGGGTCGATGCCGGCGATCCGTTCCAGAACCTTGAGGGCGGGGCGCGCTACCTGCGCGAACAGCTCGACCGGTTCGACGGCGACATCGAAAAGGCGCTCGCCGCCTATAATGCCGGGCCGGGCCGCGTCGAGCGCGCGGGCGGCATCCCGAATATTCGCGAAACCCAGAACTATGTCGCGGCCATCATGGGCCGCCTTGCCAGCCATGCGCGCCCGGCGGGGCAATAGACCCGCGTGGGCCTCCATCATGAAAGAATGACACGAGCAATGACGTCGCTGTTCCGCCTTCCCGCCCGCCTGATGGCCCTCGCCGCATTGGTGCTGACCCCGTCGGCTGCCTTCGCGCAAGGGGCCGATCCGGCAGGCTCCGGCCCGATCAATTCCGCGCTGCTGTGGTTGCAGGGCACGCTGCTCGGCACGGTCGCAACCACCGTGGCCGTGATGGCGGTCGCCGCGATCGGCTTCATGATGCTGACTGGCCGGATGAACTGGCGCTTCGGCGCGACGGTCATCATCGGCGTGTTCATCCTGTTCGGCGCGACCACCATTGTCGCCGGCATCCAGTCGGCGGCCGGATAAGCGCTGTGAGCGAGCTCGTCCGTCACCCTGTGCACCGCGCGCTCACCCGCCCGCAGATGTTCGCGGGGGTGACGATGAACTTCTTCATCATCAACCTGATGGTGACGACGATTGCTTTCCTGATCCTCAAAAGCTGGTGGATCCTGCCGGTGCCTGCCGTGATGCACGTGATCGGCTACTTCGCTTCGCTGCGAGAGCCGCGCATTTTCGATCTGTGGATCACCAAGGTCAGCAAATGCCCGCGGGTGCCCAATTTCAAGCGTTGGGGGTGTAATTCCTATGCCCCGTAAATGGCTCGGTGCCGCCGCTTGGAGCGCGAAGGAAGCCAAGGTCGGCGACCGTTTGCCCTATGCCCGCCTGATCGACGAGCACACCGTGCTGCTGCGCGATGGCAGCGTGATGAGCGCGATCCAGGTGCCGGGCTTGCTGTTCGAAACCGAGGACAGCGACGCCCTCAACGCCCACGCCGCCACCCGCGAGGTGATGCTGCGGAGCACGCTCGATGCGCGTTTCGTGATGTATCACCACGTCATCCGCCGCCGGGTGGAGGTGGAGCTCGACGCCGAATTCCCCGACGCGCTCAGCCGCCATATCGACGCCCGCTGGAAGCAGCGGCTGGCGGGCGGATCGCTGTTCATCAACGACCAGTTCGTCACCCTGATCCGCCGCCCCGCACGCGGCAAGACGGGCCTGCCCGAGCGCCTGTCCAAGCTGTTCTCGCGGGCTGGCGCGGACGAGCTGGAGGCTGATCCCAAGGATTTGCGGAGCCTCAAGGCTGCGATCTCCGGGCTGGTCGCCAGCTTGCAGAATTACGGCGCGGCGGTGCTGGGGGATTATCAGGCCCCGGGCAGCGTCCAGAAGAATGGGGGCGGCACCAATTCGGAAATGCTGGAGCTGCTCTCGGCGCTCTATAACGGCGAGATGCGCCCGGTGCGCCGTCCTGCGCCGGACACCGATATCGGCCACATGCTGCCCTATCGCCGCGCCAGTTTCGGGCTCGACGCGATGGAACTGCGGGGCAGCGCCGCCCCCGATTTCGCCGCCATTCTGGGCCTCAAGGACTATCCCGAGGCGACCTCCCCCGGCCTGCTCGACAACCTGCTGCGCCTGCCGTTCGAAATGGTGGTCACCGAAAGCTACGCCCCCAACGAGCGCACCACGGCCAAGGAACGCATCGACCTCGCCCTGCGCCGCTCGCGCTCGGTGGACGAGGAAGCGGCTGCCGAACGCGCCGATATGCTCGCCGCGAGGGATGCGCTGGGCAACGGGGCGGTGGGGTTTGGCGATCATCACCTCACCGTGCTGGTGCGCGAGACGACGCTCCCGCGCCTCGACGACGCGATGGCCGCCTGCGCCGCCGCGCTGGCCGATACCGGCGCGATTGCAGTGCGCGAGGACACCAATCTCGAACCCGCCTTCTGGGCGCAGTTCCCCGGCAACGAGGAATATATCGTCCGCCGCGCGCTGATTTCCTCGGCCAATATGGCGGGCTTCGGCAGCTTCCACGGCTTTGCGCTGGGGCAGGCGAGCGGCAACCACTGGGGCGAGGCGGTGACGCTGCTGGAGACGACCAGCGCCACCCCGTTCTTCTTCAATTTCCACCACGGCGACTTGGGCAACTTCTCGGTCATCGGGCCGAGCGGTTCGGGCAAGACCGTGGTGATGAACTTCCTCGCCGCGCAGGCGCAGAAGTTCAAACCCCGCACCATCCTGTTCGACAAGGATCGCGGCGCGGAGCTGTTCATTCGCGGCATCGGCGGGCGTTATGACCGGATCAGCCCCGGCGCGCCCACCGGCTTCAACCCCTTGAGCCTGCCCGATACCCCCGCCAACCGCGCCTTCCTGCGCGATTGGCTCGGCGTTCTGCTCGCGGCGGACGGACCGGAGGAATTCGCCACCATCAGCGCGGCGGTCGATGCGACCTATGCCAATGATCCGTCCTTGCGCCGCCTTAGGCACTTCAAGGAGCTGCTCGCCGGTGCGCGGCGGCCTGAACCGGGCGATCTGGCCGACCGGCTGGGCGCGTGGATCGGAGAAGGCGAGCATAGCTGGCTGTTCGATAACGAGCGCGACCGGCTCGATCTGGCGACCCGCGTGCTCGGTTTCGACATGACCGCGCTGCTCGAAAACCCGCGGCTGCGGACGCCCGTGATGATGTACCTGTTCCACCGCATCGACGAGCGGCTGGACGGGCAGCCGACCATGATCCTGATCGACGAGGGCTGGAAGGCGCTCGACGACGAGGTGTTTGCCGCACGCATCCGCGACTGGCTCAAAACGCTGCGGAAACGCAACGCGCTGGTCGGGTTCGCCACGCAATCGGCGCGCGATGCGCTCGACAGCCGCATCTCCACCGCGCTGGTCGAGCAGACCGCGACGATGGTGTTCATGCCCAACAGCCGCGCGCGGCCCGAGGATTATTGCGACGGCTTCGGCCTCACCGCCCATGAATTCGCGCTGATCCGCAGCCTGCCCGCCCATTCGCGCTGCTTCCTCGTGCGCCAGCCCGATGCCAGCGTCGTGGTGCGGCTCGACCTGTCGGGCGCGCCGGAAGTGCTCACCATCCTGTCGGGCCGCGAGAGCGCGGTGCGGCGGCTCGATCTGCTGCGCGAGGCGGTGGGGGATGCGCCCTCGGCCTGGTATCCGCCGCTCACCGGTCGCCCCTGGCCCGACGGCGCGGCGGTGGACGAGGATGGCCAGCCGATGTGGCAGGCGGCGGAATGAGCGCCGCTTGCGATCTCGCCGCCCAGTCGATGGGCATGGGTGTTTCCGCTGCGCTGACCGCGGTTGACTGCATCGCCGGCAGCGTCAGCGAGCAGGCCTTCAACCGTCTGTTCGGCACCGAGGGCCAGCTCGCGTTTGCGCTGACGCTGTTGCTCGGGCTCTATGTCGCGTTCTTCGGCATTTCGCTGATGCTCGGGCGCTCGAACCTGTCGGTGCGCGTGCTGATCCCGAAGATGATGACGCTGGGGCTGGTGCTGACCTTTGCCACCAGTTTCGTCGCCTTCTCGACCATTTTCTACAACATCTTCATCGGCGGGCCGGACCAGATCGCGGGCATCCTCACCGGCACCAGCGGGGAGAGCGCGACGGCGGTGTTCGCGCAGAAGCTCGACGTGGTGTTTCAGGCGGTGCAGCAGGCGACCGGCGATACCAAGGATATCGATGCCTTCTCGCCGCCCGGGATCATGTGGATGGGGGCGATGCTGCTGCTGCTCGGCACGGTCGGCCTGCTGGTGACGGCGCGGATCGCGCTGGCGCTGCTCTTGGCGCTGGGGCCGATCTTTGTGGTGCTGGCGCTGTTCGAAGGCACGCGCGGGCTGTTCACCGGCTGGCTCAAGGGGCTGACGATGATGGCGCTGGCGCCGCTGTTCGCCGTGCTGGGCGGCTCGATCATGCTGGAGCTCGCCGTGCCGGTGCTGGCTGCGCTGGTGGCGGTGCCGGGGCAGATCGACCAGCAGGCGGCGATGGCGTTCTTCCTCGTCGGCTTTGTCCATGCCGCGCTGATGCTGATGGCGCTGGTGGTGTCGGCGATGATGGTGTCGCGCTGGCAGGTGTTCGGTCTGGTGCCCGACAAGGAGCGTGGCCGCGCTTCGGATGCCCCGCGTGGCGCCGCGACGCCCGCTCCCGCCGCGACCATGCCGCGCACCGCCGCGATTGCGCCCGCCGCCGCTGCGATGGCCCCGCGCCGGGTCGAAGTTGCGCCGGTACAGGCCGTGGTGGCCGCCAATGACACCGGCCCTTCCGGCACGATCCGCGAGACCCGCGTCTATGCCACCGGCGGCGTGCAGGTCACGCCGCTCGCCCCTGCTGCCGCGCGCACCCGGGGGATCGGCAACCGCTTTCGCTCTGCCGGGAGCGCTGCGCCGAAACCTGCTGCCTCAACGCCCTCGGAGACGTACCAATGATCCGCCCCGGCCTCATCCGGCTGACCCTTTCCGCTGCCGCCGCACTGGCGCTCGCCGCGCCCGCGCTGGCCAATGATCCGCGCCTCAAGACGCTGGTGTTCGACGAGGCGCAGGTGGTGCGGATCGACGGCAAGGTGCTGGTGCAGACCACCATCAAGTTCGCCCCCGACGAAGTGATCGAGAATGTCGCGATCGGGGATTCGACCGCGTGGCAGGTACAGCCCAACAAGGCGCAGACGATCCTGTTCGTGAAGCCGCTGGAACCCGCCGCGCGCACCAACATGACGGTGGTGACCGACCGCCGCACCTATCTGTTCGATCTCGTCGCCAGCCCGAAGAACGCGGCGCTCTATGTGCTGCAATTCCGCTATCCCGAGCTTGAGAAAGCCGCCGAGGAAGCGCGCCTTGCCGCCGCTGCCGAGGCCGAGGCCGAAGCCCTGCGCGCCAAGGCCGATCCCGAGGAACTGGCGGCGGCGAAAGACCCTTACGCCGTCAGCGATCCGGCCAGTCTCAATTTCGAATGGGCCAGCGCCGGGACCCGCGAATTGCTGCCGAGCCGCACCTATGACGACGGCGAGGCGGTGTTCCTTACCTGGCCTGCCGGAACCGCGATCCCCGCCGTGCTGGTGATGAATGCCGATGGCGAGGAAGGCCCGGTCAATTTCACTGTGCGCGGGGAGACAGTGGTGGTCGACGGCGTGCCGCCGCAGATCATTCTGCGCTCGGGGCGCGACACGGCGACGCTCACCAATCTCGGTCCGGACGCCATCTCGGCCCGCAGCGCCGGGCTGGGCGGGGCGCGCCAGAAGGGTTCGAAATGATGCCGCGTGAATCCCATTCTGTCAGGGAGATCCGTTGATGCGCCTTGCCATGCGTTTGCCGCCGAAGAAGGGCGATGCTTCCGGCTCGGGAGGTGATCCGCGCGAGCAGGAATCGGCCGAGATCATCGACCTTGCGAGCCGCGCCGCCTTTCCCGCAGTCACGGATCGCAAGGCCAAGGGGGACGGGCTGGGGCTGGCTGCAGGGGTGGCGCTGATCGGCGCGATCGGGGCGGTGACGTTCTGGGCGATGGAATCTGCGCGCCTGCCCGAGCCTGAGGGCGTGGGCAATCCGGCAGTCGCCGCGCCGCAAGCCGCTGCCGCGCCCGCTCCTGCGGCAGCACCCGCAGCGGTGCCTGCCACGGTGGTGCCGCAGCCCGATCCCGCGCCTGCGCCGGTGCTGGCCAACCAGCCCGGCCAATATGCCATGCCGGCCGCCAACCCCTATGCCAGCCCGCAGCTGGTGTTCGATGCGAGTACCGCGCGGGGCACGCGCCTTGCCGAAGCACCGGTCGGCGCGCCTGCTGTCGCCGGGGCAACCGGCGCGGACATGGGCAGTTCGAGCGCGGCGGCCTTTGCCAGCCGGGTCGGCGGGGTCGGCGGCGCGCCCGCGCAGGCCCGCGCGATGGTCAATCCTTCGACCACCGTCACCGAAGGCACGCTGATCCCGGCAATCCTCGAAACCGCGATCAACACCGATGTGCCGGGCTATGTCCGCGCGGTGGTGAGCCAGGACGTGCGCAGCTTCGATGGGAAGCGCGTGCTGATCCCGCGTTCCTCGCGCCTGATCGGTCAGTATCAGGCCGGCGTGCAGCAGGGCCAGAAGCGCGCCTATGTCATCTGGACGCGGCTGATCCGGCCCGATGGCGTGTCGGTCAACATCGGCTCGCCCGCGATTGCGTTTGACGGGACGACGGGGCTTGAGGGCGACGTCAACAGCCACTTCTTCAAGCGTTTCGGTTCGGGGCTGTTGCTGTCGGTGGTCGGCGGGCTCGGGGCGATTGCTACGGGCGGCGTCGGCGGCGTGATCGTCGCAGGCGGAGCGCAGGGCGCGGCCAATTCGGCGGTGCAGTCGAACGGCCAGATCAGCCCCACCATCCGCGTGCGCATGGGCGAGCCGATCCGCGTGTTCACCGCGCGCGATCTCGATTTCAGCGCGGTCAAGTGATCCACCCGTGAGCGCGGATATCCACCGTCTGGGTGCCGAAGAGGAGGCGGGCGCGCGGCTTTCGGCCGAGCGCTCGGTCTATCTCGACGCCTATCTCGCCCCGTTCCGCCGCTGGCTTGACCGCGACACGGTGACCGAGATCATGGTCAACCGTCCCGGCGAGGTGTGGATCGAGGATGCCGCCAGCCCCGGGATGCAGCGCATTGAAACGCCGGAGATCGACGACCGGCTGGTGCAGCGCTTGGCCGAACAGGTCGCCCGCGTCTCGCATCAGGGGATCAATCGTGAGCACCCGCTGCTGGGCGCAACTCTGCCGGACGGAGCGCGTGTGCAATTCTGCGGGCCGCCAGCCAGCCGCAAGCATTGGGTGATGGCAATCCGCCGCCACCGCCGCCTTGATCTGCCATTGGATGCCTACGACACCGGGCCGCTGACAGGCGAGCAGCCGTTCGATCTGCCCGACCCGCAGGCTCAACCGATCGCCTATCTGCGCGAAGCGATCCGCGCGCGGCGCACGATCCTGATTTCCGGCGGCACCAGCACCGGCAAAACCACCTTCCTCAACGCCATGCTCGGCGAAATCCCACGCGCCGAGCGTGTGGTGCTGGTCGAGGATACGCCGGAGCTGAAATTCCCGGGCGCGAACGCGGTTGGGCTGGTGGCAGTGAAGGGTGAACTCGGCGAGGCCAAGGTCACCGCCAACGAATTGCTGCAAGCCGCGCTGCGTCTGCGGCCTGACCGCATTGTGCTGGGCGAATTGCGCGGGGCGGAGAGCGTCAGCTTCCTGCGTGCGATCAACACCGGGCATCCGGGCAGCTTTTCGACCATCCACGCCAATTCCCTGCGCGGCGCGCTGGAGCAATTGTCGCTGATGGTGATGCAGACCGGCATCGGCCTCACCCGCGCCGACACCATCGCCTATGCCGCGAGCGTCATCGACGTGATCGTGCAATTGGGCCGCGACGCCAATGGCAAGCGCGGGATTACCCAGATCGCGGATAGCCGCTCGTTGTTATAGGCCTTGATCCCTGACATTGGTGTGACAAGTCCGGCTTCCTGATTTACACCGCTTGCGCAAGCGAACATGGCGCAGGCCCCGTCAAGCGCCCGGAACAGGAAAGCGATGAGTACGTCACCGATTGGCAGCGAACCTGCTCCCGCGCCCACGGGTGCCGTGCATCTGGCCGAGCTTGCCCCTGACGAATCGCCCTATTTCAACCGCGAGCTGTCGTGGCTCCAGTTCAACCAGCGGGTGCTGGCCGAGGCCAGGAACGAGGCCTATCCGCTGCTCGAACGCCTGCGGTTCCTGTCGATTTCGGGCAGCAATCTCGACGAGTTCATGATGATCCGCGTCGCCGGGCTGGTCGGGCAGGTGCAGCGCGGGCTGGCGACGCCGTCAATCGACGGGCGCAGTCCGACCCAGCAATTGGCCGCGATCCGCGAAAAGCTGGTCGATCTGTCGCAGCGCCAGCAGGCAATCTGGCGCACCTTGCGTGAGGCGCTGGCCGGGGCCGACATTCATGTGGCCGACGAACAGCGCGTTAAACCCGCCGCGCACAAGTGGCTCAAGGCGTTCTTCCTCAACGAAATCCTGCCGATCATCACCCCGCAGGCGCTTGATCCGGCGCATCCGTTCCCCTTCGTCCAGAACGGTGGTCTGGGGCTGTTGTTCACCCTCTCGCGCGACGAGACGGCGGAGCAGATTATCGAGATGGTGCTGATCCCCAGCGCCCTGCCGCGCTTCGTTCGGGTGCCGGACGAGGTGACGGGCGCGGATAGCGGGGCCGGAGCGGGTGGGGGCGGGGCGCTCTATATCTCGATCGCCAGCCTGATCCAGCGCTATGCCGAGGCGCTGTTCCCCGGCTTCACCATCGAGGGCGACGGGCTGTTCCGGGTGCTGCGCGACAGCGATATCGAAATTGAGGAAGAGGCCGAAGACCTTGTCCGCACCTTCCGCAGCGCGATCCAGCGGCGGCGGCGCGGACAGGTGATCCAGCTTGAACTGGAGGAGGATTTCGATCCCGCCGCTGAAAGCCTGCTGCTCCAACAGCTTGGCATCAACGAGGCTGCCGTCATCAAGACCGACGGGATGATCGGCATCAATGGCCTGGCCGAAATCGTCGCCGAGGATCGTCCCGACCTCAAGTTCGACGCCTATTCCCCGCGCTTTCCCGAACGTATCCGCGAACATGACGGCGATGCCTTTTCTGCGATCCGCGAAAAGGACATCATCATCCACCACCCCTATGAAAGCTTCGAGGTGGTGGTCGATTTCCTGCGACAGGCCGCCGCCGATCCCGACGTGGTGGCGATCAAGCAGACGCTCTACCGCGCCGGTTCGCAATCGGCGGTGATCAACGCCCTGATCGAAGCGGCGGAGGCCGGCAAGTCGGTCACTGCGGTGGTGGAATTGAAGGCCCGGTTCGACGAGGAACAGAACCTCAAGTGGGCCAGCAAGCTTGAACGCGCGGGCGTGCAAGTGATCTACGGCTTCACCGACTGGAAAACCCACGCCAAGGTGGCGATGGTGGTGCGGCGCGAAGGCTCGGGCTTCCGCACCTACTGCCATTTCGGCACCGGCAATTATCACCCCGTCACCGCGCGGGTGTACACCGATTTGAGCTTCTTCACCGCCGATCCCAAGCTCGGGCGCGATGCGGCCAAGATGTTCAATTTCATTACCGGCTATGTCCAGCCGCACGCGCTCGAACGCATCCATATCGCGCCGATCGATCTGCGCGAGGAAATCTACGCCCGCATCGATGCCGAGATCGCCAATGCCCGCAAGGGCAAGCCCGCGGCGATCTGGATGAAGTGCAACCAGCTGACCGATGAAGGCATGATCGACCGGCTCTATGCCGCCAGCAATGCCGGCGTGCAGGTGGAACTGGTGGTGCGCGGGATCTGCTGCCTGAGGCCCGGGATTGCCGGCATGAGCGAGAACATCCGCGTCAAGTCGATCATCGGCCGCTTCCTCGAACACAGCCGCATCTACGCCTTCGCCAACGGCCACCCCTTGCCGAGCGCCCATGCGGCGGTGTTCATCGCGTCTGCCGACATGATGAGCCGCAATCTCGATCGCCGGGTGGAAACGCTGATCCCGATCCTCAACCGCACGGTCCACGATCAGGTGCTCCAGCAGGTGCTGCTCGCCAATATGCTCGATACCGAACAAAGCTGGTGGCTGCACGGCGACGGTAGCTATTCGCGGGTCGAGATTGATCCCGAGAGCGGGGGCAAGCCATTCAACTGCCATCGCTATTTCATGACCAACCCGTCGTTGTCAGGGCGCGGCGGGGCGTTGGAGGCAGGTGCGGTGCCCAAGCTTTCATTGCGGCGGGGCGGGCTGGCATGACCTACCGCACACGGCGCGCCGACCGCACCGGCGCCTTCGCCGGCAGCACCCCGCAGCGCGCGATTATCGACATCGGTTCCAACACGGTGCGTCTGGTCGTCTATGGCGGCACGATGCGCGCGCCGGTGGTGCTGCTCAACGAGAAGGTCACCGCCAAGCTCGGGCGCGAGATTGCCGCGACCGGGCGCCTTGCCGACGAAGCGATGGCGCTGGCGCTGCGGGGGCTGAAGCGGTTCGCGCTGCTGCTCGATGATCTGGGTATCCGCGATGTCGAAACGGTCGCCACCGCCGCCGTGCGCGAGGCCGCCAACGGGCGCGAATTCGCCGATCAGCTGTGCGCAATCGGACTGGAGCCGCGGGTCATCTCGGGCGAGGAGGAAGCGCTGCTGAGCGCCCACGGCGTGATCGGTGCCTTCCCCGATGCGCACGGGATTGTCGCGGATCTGGGCGGCGGCAGCCTCGAACTGGTGCGGGTCAGGCAAGGCGCGGCCGATGGCGGCACCACGCTCCCGCTCGGAACGCTGCGCCTGCCCGAATATCGCCCGGTTCGCAAAGGGGACGCCGGGCGGCCGGGGATGAAGAAGGCGCTCGACAAGGTGATCCGCACCGCCGGATGGGATCTGGCCGGAACCGCGCCCGAGGCCAATGGCGCACTCTATCTGGTGGGCGGCACGTGGCGCGCGATGGCGGTGTTCGCGATGACGGTGTCGGGCCACCCGCTGAGCGATCCGCACGGGTTCGAGCTTGATGCCGCGACCGCGCTGCAAATCGCCAATGCGCTCGCCGGAAGCGAGAGCGAGGCCTTGCGCGGGCGCGAGCGGATTTCGAATATGCGGGCCGACAAGCTGCCCGATGCCGCGGTGCTGCTGGCGGCGCTGCTGGGGCGGCTCAATCCGGCCAAGGTGGTGTTCTCGTCATGGGGGCTGCGCGAAGGGCTGCTTTATGATCGCCTGCCCGCGCATAGCCGCGCGGTTGATCCGCTGCTGGCAGGCGTGGGCGTGTTCGCCAGCCAGTGCGGCACGCCGCCGACGCTGGCGACGCGGATGGCGGCCTGGACCCTCGACGCCGCGCCCGCGCGTGCGCATGGCAGCGAGCGGCTGCGGTTGGCGGCGACCATGCTCGCGCTTGCCTCGATGCAGATCGAGCCGAACCTGCGCCTGCCGCAAGCGATCGACTGGGCGCTGCACAAGCGCTGGATTGCGGTTGACGGCAAGGGCCGGGCGATGATGGCAGCCGCGATTGCGGCCAACGGCAACCGGCTGACGCTGCCGCCGCGCGTGCGTGCGCTGGCGAGCGAGGAGGCGTTGGAGGAAGCGATCCGCTGGGGCCTCGCGCTACGGCTGGCGCGGCGGCTCGGCGCGCAATCACGCCGCTCGCTCGAAGTCAGCCGGCTGGTGGTGGAGGACGGCGCGCTGGTGCTCAGGCTCGCCGAAAGTCACGCCGCGCTGTTCGGCCAGCCGACCGAGAAGGACATGAAACTGCTGGCGAGCCGGCTCGGTGCGTCGTGGCGGATGGAGATCGTGCCGGATAACGAGCTGGTCTGATCCCGCTATTTCTCGCTGGTCGCAAACGGCGAGAAGTCGGTTTCGAGGTCGAACAGGTCGACGCCCTCGGCGGCTTTCAGCTTGTTCACCACCACATAGGTCACCGGCGTCAGCACCGCTTCCCACACCACCTTCAGCGCCCAGTTGGTGACCATCACCGTCAGCACCGCCTCGGTCGTCCAGATGCCGAGGAAGGCGACGGGGTAGAAGATCAGGCTGTCCACCCCCTGGCCGACGAAAGTCGAGCCGATGGTCCGGGTCCACAGGGCGCGGCCCTTGGTCCAGATTTTCATCTTGGCCATGACGAAGGAATTGACGAACTCGCCCGCCCAGAACGCAGTGATCGAGGCAACGACGATGCGCCAGGTGCTGCCGAACACGCTTTCGTAAGTGCTCTGGCAGATCGCACCGCCGGGGATTGCCGGGTCGAGATTGGAGGTGCCCGGGCGCGGCCCGCCAAAGCCGCTCGCGCTGCATTCCCACCCGTCGAACGGGGGCAGGGCGGTGACGACGTAGCTCATCAACGCCAGAAACAGCATCGCCGCCGTGCCCACCCAGATGACGCGGCGCGCCTTGGCGAAGCCGTAGATCTCGGTCAGCACGTCACCGATGACGTAGCCCAGCGGGAAGAACAGGATGCCCGCGCCATAGATGAAGGTGCCGTCGGGCGCGGGCCACCAGCCTTCGGGCCAGAACGGCACGTCGACAAAGGTCAGCTTGGCCGCACCGATGATGTTGGACAGCAGCAGGATTGCGACAAAGGCCGCCATCACCAGATCGTAGTACCGGAACGTGACCGGCGGACGCGAGGTGGCGACGATCCCGTCAGTCGGATCGCGATCAAACGCAGCGGCGGGATCGGCTGCGGTGCTGGCGGGAGCGGTGTTTTCCATCGCCCGGACGGTTAGCGCGATTTGCCTGTCCGGCAAAGCGCGCTATTGGGCAATCCGGCGCGCGCCCGTAGCTCATCTGGATAGAGCGCGAGACTTCTAATCTTGAGGCAGCAGGTTCGAGTCCTGCCGGGCGCGCCAAATCCTCCGCCCCTTCAGGGGCAGGGGGATTTGGCGGGCTCTAAAGGAGCGAACCACGTTCGGAATCGGAGCGGCCGCAGGCTGCGGAGATGAACGCGGCGCGTAGCGGCGCGGACAGTCCTGCCGGGCGCGCCAATTTTGTTTTGCCTCAGGCGCCGGCACCGCCGATAACCGTCAGCGCCTCGGCCTCGCTGATTACCTCGGCATATTTCGCTTGCAGGTCGAACAGGTTCGCTTCGTGCGGGCCTTCGTGGCGGTCGGCGCAGGCTTCGCGCACCACCAGCGGCACGAACCCGTATTGCATCGCATCGAGCGCCGAAGCGCGCACGCAGCCGGAGGTCGAGTAGCCGGTGACGATCACCGTATCCACGCCCTCGGCATGCAACACTTCGGCAAGGCCGGTGCCGAAGAAGGCGCTGGGGTATTGCTTGGTGAACACCTTGTCGCCCGGCTCGGGCGTCAGTTCGGGCGGGAAGGCGCCGAGCGGGGAGCCTTCGATGAAGGCCTTCAGCACCGGCGCCTTGCGGTAGAACACCCCGCCGTCAGAACCGTCCGGCTTGTAGCTGACATTGGTGAACACCACCGGCACACCCGCCGCCCGCGCGGACTTGGCGAGCCTCGCATTGCTGTCGCGCGCGGCCGCGGCGCTGGCCATGTAGAGGGCCGAGCCTTCGTCGAGATAGGCCGTCACCACATCGACGATCAGCAGCGCCGGACGCGTGCCCGGCTGGAGCCGCCCCTCGAACACTCCGGCGTAGTTGTCGGATGCCGAGGGGCCAGCCATCAGATGATCCCCGCCGCCGTCAGCCGCTCAAGCTCGGCAGCGTCGAGGCCAAGCTGTTCGCCAAGGACTTCGGCATTGTCCTGCCCCGGTGCAGCCGGAGCTGGACGGCGGATGCTGGAGGGCGACTTCGACAGCTTGGGGAAGGCGTTCTGCATCTTGATCTTGCCCCGGTTCTGGGTCTCGACCTCGATGATCGCCTGCCGTGCCTGAAAGTGCGGATCGGCGAGCATATCGGGCGCGCGATAAACGCGGCCTGCGGGAATCGAATATTCGATCATCAGCGCATCGACCTCGTCCACGGTGAGGGTGCCGGTCCAGTCGTTGATCAGCCCGTCGAGTTCGTCCTGATGGATGCCGCGCGCGATGTGGGTGGCATAGCGTTCATCGCTCGACAGTTCGGGGCGGCCCATCGCCTGACACAGGCGGGCAAAGATCGCATCGCCATTGGCGCCGATCATGTAGCTGCCGTCCTTGCAGGTATAGACGTTCGACGGCGCGATGCCCTTCAACACCGAACCCGATCGTTCACGGATCACGCCGTTGCGGTCATATTCGGGCACGAGGCCCTCCATCACCTGCAACACCGCTTCGTAAAGCGCGGAATCGACCACCTGACCTTCGCCGGTCTTCTCGCGGTGATGGAGCGCGGCGAGCACGCCCAATGCGCCGTAGGTTGCGCACAGGGTGTCGCCGATCGAGATGCCCATGCGGCTCGGCGGACGGTCAGGCTCGCCGACGATATAGCGCCAGCCGCCCATCGCCTCGCCGATTCCGCCGAAGCCCGCGCGGTCGCTATACGGCCCGTCCTGCCCATAGCCCGACATGCGGGCGATGATGAGGCCGGGGTTGACGGCATGGAGCTGTTCCGGGCTCATGCCCCAGCGTTCCAATGTGCCGGGCTTGAAGTTCTCGATCAGCACATCGGCCTGCGCGATAAGCTTGCGGGCGAGTTCCTGACCTTCGGGCACGCGCAGGTTGCAGGTGACCGAGCGCTTGTTGCGCGCGATCACTTCCCACTGCACCTTCTCGTCGCCCTGACCCCAGTTGCGCATCGGATCGCCCGCGCCCGGCGGCTCGATCTTCACCACATCCGCGCCCATGTCGCCGAGCAGCTGGCCGCAGAACGGACCGGCGAGCAGCTGGCCCATCTCGACCACCTTGATCCCGGCGAGAGCGCTGGGATTACCGAGGGAGAGCGTGCTCATTCCGCGGCCTCCCGGACGGCATAGGCATTGGCCCAGACGGGCTGGATCGGGGCGGGGAGGCCGGTTTCGGCCTCGCAGTTGGCGCGCAGGGCGTCGATGCCGGGGCCGTAATCGAACAGCGGCAGTTCTCCGCGGCTAGCCGACATTTCCGCGCGCAGGGCAGCGGTTGCGGCTGCATCTACCACGCCCTCGGCATCCGCGACCACACCATAGGCGCGCGCGCCTGCCGGGGTGACGAGGCCTTGGCGGATTTCGAGGCCGACCACCTCCGGATCACGCGCCAGCGGGTCACCCCAGCCGCCGCCGCCCCAGGTGATGAAGTGCAGCAGATCGCCCGCCTTCACCGCGACGCTCTCTACCTTGTTACCGACGATTTCGGAGGTGCCATCGGCGCGTTCCAGCACCTTGCGCGCGCGCGCGCCCGGCTGCCCGCCATTGACGCCCCACGGCGGCACGAACCAGCGGTCGTCATGGATCGCAATCTCGCCATCGGCGAGGAAGCGGTAGGTCATGTGGATGCCGTTGCCGCCGCGGTGCAGGCCCGCTCCGCCGCTGTCGGGCGCGGTCGAATAACGCTCGATCCGCAGCGGGAAGTAGCGTTCGAGGAACTCGTTGGGGACATTGGTGAAGCCCGGCCACAATGAGTGCCCGTCCGGCCCGTCGCCCAGCGGGCGGCCCGGAATGCCGCCGAAGCCGATCTGGAACAGCTGGAACCAGTCGCGGGTGCCATCCTCGCGCGCGTCCCAGCCCGAATAGAACAGGTGCGGCGAAGAGGAGAAGCCGGCGGCGTTGAGGAATTCCGGCGTCTTCTGCCCGAGCAGCCCGCCGAGAATGTCGAAGATCCGCCCCAGCGCATGGGTGCGGCCAGACAGCGCAGCGGGGAAGTGCGGCTTCAGCAGCGAGCCTTGCGGGATGCGCACCTCGATCAGATCGTAGAACCCGTCATTGAACAGGATCTGCGGATCGAACACCATGATCATGTAGATGCCGAAGAACATCTTGAACATGTTTTCATTGAGGAAAAAGTTGATCGAGGCGGCCGACTGCGGATCGGTGCCTTCGAAATCGAGCACCACCTTGTCGCCTTCGCGCCACATGGTGCAGCGGATCTTGTAGGGGCCGTAGCCCTTGCCGTCGTCGCAGATGTAATCTTCGAAGCTGACGGGTTCTTCCGCCACAGCCATCGCCAGCAGCGCCTTCATCGCGCGGTGGTTGCGCGCGAGAAGCTCTTGCGTGGCCGAAACGTAAACGTCGTCGCCGAAGCGGTCGGCCATCTCGATCACGCGGCGCGCGGCGACGCGGCACGAGGCGATCAGGGCGTTCAAGTCAGCCTGGCACCAGTCCGGCTTGCGGGTCTGGTGCATCACCAGCTTCATCAGGTCTTCGTTGTATTCGCCCTTCTTCCAGATTTTGACGGGCGGGATGCGCACGCCCTCTTCGAAGATCGAGGAGGCGCCGATCGGCATCGAGCCGGGGACAGAACCGCCGATGTCGCTCTGGTGGCCGAACATCGCGGTGTAGGCGAGCAGGCGCCCGTCCTTGAACACCGGCAGTAGCACCAGCCAGTCATTGGAGTGGCTGACCGCACCGCCGCAGGAATAGGGATCGGACAGGAAGATCATGTCCCCGTCCTCGATCGTGCCGTCAAACTGCTTGAGGAAGCCGTCGATGAAGCTGCCGAACTGGCCGACGATCATCTTGCCGGCTTGGTCCGAAATTAGCGGGAAGGCGTCACCCTGTTCGCGGATGCCCGGCGACATTGCGGTGCGCACCAGCGTCGCGTCCATTTCGATGCGGGCATTCCGCAGCGCGTTTTCGATGATGTCGAGCGTTACCGGATCGATGGCGATCTTCTGGAACGGGGTGGTGTTGGGTTCGATGATGCGAGCCGGCATGGTCTTAGCCCTCCGCCTTGAGAGTAATCAGGATGTTGCCCACCGCGTCGACAGTGGCGCGGCAGTCGTGTTCGACCAGCGTGGTCGAGTCCATTTCGGTGATGATCGCCGGGCCTTGTATGACGTCGCCCTGCCGCAGCTTGGCGCGGTCGTAGATGATGGCGGCACGCTCCTCGCCGCCGATCCACATCACGTGATCGCGGATCTTGGCGGCGGCGGGGTTGCCGTCACCCTTGGGCAGTTCGGCAGCGGGGAGGGCAGGGGATTGGCCTTGGGCGACCGCACGCAGGTTCACGATCTCGTGCGGCGTGTCCATGTTGAAGGTGAACAGCCGCAGGTGTTCTTCATCGAAGCGGGCGAGGATGCCTTCGATCCCGTCCGCTTCCAGAATGTCCTGCGTGATGGTGAGCGGCACTTCGAAGGCTTGGCCTGCATAGCGCACGTCGATTTCGAATTCCGAGGTGATCTGATCCTCGGGAATGCCGTCGGCCAGCAAGTCGTTGCGGGTCTGCGCGGCCATTTCATCGAGCACGGCGACGAGATCGGCGATGGTGGTGTCGCGGGCGAGGCGCGAGAAGCTGCGCGCGGTTTCGGTGCGCATCCGGGTGGTCGCATCGCCCAGCGCGCACAGCACGCCGGGGGAGACGGGCGAGATCGCAGGCCAGCTACCCATCAGGCGGGCGACCGCATTCACGTGCAGCGGGCCAGCGCCGCCGAAGCCCATCAGTGCGAATTCGCGCGGGTCATAGCCCTGCTGCACCGAGATCATCCGCAGCGCGCCAAACATGTTTTCATTGACGATGTCGATGATCCCGCGCGCAGCTTCCATCAGCGTCACGCCCAGCGCATCGGCGATGGTCTGCACCGCCGCCTTCGCGCCTTCGCGGTCGAGCTTGAAGCTGCCGCCGAGCAGGTCCTCGGGCAGGTAGCCGAGCACCACATTGGCGTCGGTCACCGTCGGCAGCGTGCCGCCCTTGTTGTAGGCCACCGGCCCCGGCACCGCGCCCGCGCTTTCCGGACCGACGCGCAGCGCCTTGGTGAGTTCGGGCACGTGAGCGATCGAGCCGCCGCCCGCGCCGACGGTCTTCACGTCCAATGCCGAAGCGCGGACCGAAAGGTGCCCGACTTCAGTGGTGCGCTGACGGCGCGGCTCAAGGCCCTGAATCAGCGCCACGTCAGTCGAGGTGCCGCCGACATCGAGCGTCAGGATGTTTTCAAAGCCGGCGTTCTTGGCGACCCACAGCGCGCCCGTCACGCCGCCCGCCGGGCCGGACATGAGGATGTTGACGGGGTGCTCTTCGGCCTTCTGGCTGCTCATCAGGCCGCCATCTGAACGCAGCAGCGAAAGGCGGCCCTTCAGCCCTTCCGCCTCCAGCTTGGTGCGCAGGTTCGAGACATATTTCGACACCACCGGGCGCACTGCGGCGTTGGCAACGGTGGAGAGCGTGCGCTCGTATTCCTGCATTTCGGGCAGGACTTCGTGGCTGAGCGAAACGGGGATGCCGGGCAGTTCTTCCGCCGCGATTTCGCCGATCCGCGCCTCGTGCGCGCCGTTGAGGTAGGCGTTCATCAGGCTGACGGTCAGCGCCTCGATCCCGTCACCCTGCAGTTTGCGAAGCGCCGCGCGCACCGCGTCTTCATCGAGCGGAGCGACCTCGCGCCCTTGGGCATCCATGCGGCCCGGCACTTCGACGGTGTGTTCGAGGCGCGCAAGCGGCTGCGGCTTCGGCCACACGATCCACGCGGCAAGCCCGCCGGGGACGTAGGAGCGCGCGATCTGCATGATGTCGCGGTAGCCCTGCGTGGTGACGAGGCCGACCTTCGCGCCCTTGCCCTCCAGCACGGCGTTGGTCGCCACGGTCGTGCCGTGGAGGAAGTAGGTGATGTCGGCCGCAGTGATCCCGGCCTTCTCGGTGATCGCCTTCACGCCCGTCAGAATGCCTTCCGAGGAATCATGCGGGGTCGAGGGCGTCTTGTGCCGCCAGAAGGCGCCGCTTGCCTCGTCGAACAGCAGTAGGTCGGTGAAAGTCCCGCCCACATCCACACCCAGCCTGTACGTCATGCCGTTTCCCCTAATTATGCTGCGCGGGCGACGGCCGAGGGGAGTTCCCGCCCCAGCACGCCCGCAAACCACTTGTTGGCGGCGATTGCCGCGTCGAGATCAATGCCGCTCTCCACCCCGGAGCGCGCCATCATGTAGATCAGGTCTTCGGTGGCGATGTTGCCCGTCGCGCGCGGGGCGAAGGGGCAACCGCCGAGGCCGCCCAATGAGGCGTCGAACACGCGCACGCCGGCTTTGTAGGCCTCCCACGCATTGGCGATGCCGGTGCCCCGCGTGTTGTGGAAATGCGCGCGCATCGGGATTGTGCCGTCGAGCAGTTGCCCGAGCTTGCCGAACAATTCGCCCGCTTCCCACGGCGTGCCGACGCCGATGGTGTCGGCCAGCGCGATTTCCTCGGGCGCTTCCCCGGCGATGGCCTCGGCAATGGCGAGGACAGTGTCGTGCTTGACTTCGCCCTCGAACGGGCAGCCGAAGGCGGCACTGATGGTGACCTGTGCGCGCATGCCTTCACCCTTGGCGAAGCGCACCATCTCGCGGGTTTCGGCGATGCCTTGTTCGATGGTCTGGCCTTGGTTCTTCTGGCCGAAAGTGTCGCTGGCCACCACTACGCAGCCGATCTGATCGATCCCGCGCGCGCCGTTTTCACGGGTGGCGAGGGCACGCATTACCCCGCGCTTGTTGAGCACGAGGCCGACGTAAGTGCAGTCGGCGCGGTCCGGGAGGCCGGCGATCACGGCTTCTGCATCGGCCATCTGCGGCACGCGCTGCGGGTGGACGAAGCTCGCCACCTCCAGCCGCCGCACGCCATAGCCGATCATGCGGTTGATCAGATCGAGCTTGGTTGCGGTCGCGATGATGTCCGGCTCGTTCTGCAAGCCGTCGCGCGGGCCGACTTCGACCAGTTCGATATTCTCGAGGCCCATGTGAATCGCCTGACTGGAAAATGAGAGTGAGGGTGACTTAGCCGATTTGTATACAATTGCAATCGCGCTGCGGCAGGAATGGTCAGCCGGAACCAGCGCGGTTGCGATGCGTTGTTAAGCGGCCTCGGCATCCTCTCCGGCGGCTGGCTGGCCAATCGTGCGGGCAAAGGTGTGGAATGCGCGGCGCAGGTGGCTGGCCATCACGGCGCGTGCCCAATCGGCATCGCGGGCGGCGAAAGCAGCGATCAATTCGTCATGATCGCGCGCCGATTGATGCAGGTCTTCCAGCGAATAGGTGCGCGCCGTGCGCAGCACCACCGGGGCCTCCACCAGCTTTGCCAGCATCTGTCCGAGCCGCGGCGAATCCGCCGCTTCGACGATCGCTTCATGGAAGGCGCGGTTGGCTTCCAGAAAGCGCGCGACATCGGGTGCGGGCTGTTCGATCGCGGATTTGAGTTCGCGGTTGACCGCCTCCATCTCAGCGACCTGACGCGGCGTCATCCTGCGTGCAGCGCGCTCTGCCGCGTGACATTCTAGCATCTGGCGGAGCGTGAACATCTCCTCGATATCGTCGCGGCTCCAATCGGCCACGAACAGCCGCTTGGTATCGGAGCGGACCAGCAGCAGCTCGTCCTCCAGCCGCCGCACCGCCTCGCGCACCGGGGTGCGGCTGACCCCGGTGATCTGTGCCAGCTGGTCTTCGGTGAGCTGTTCGCCTGCCTTCATCGCGCCGCTGAGCAGATGCGCGCGGATCTTGGCATAGGCCCGTTCCGATGCGCGGCTCATGCGCGGCGCGCCGGGCTGGCGGGCGGGGCAGAGGTGTTGTTCATCTTATGCCTGATCCCATGTCGGTTCCCCGGCGCCGCAACCCTGCGGCGGCAAGAACACACCCGCGAAGCTACCATCATGCCATTTTTGCAAAAGGCTTGACGAGAGTGATTTGTATACAATAACGGTTCGCCAAATGGCAACAGGCCATATGGCAACAGGGGTGTTCGCCGTGCAGCGCAGCAAGCTTATCGTGCCGATTGCGATGGATGAAGCCGGGGCAGCGAGTCGCGCCCGACGGCTCTCCGCCGGCGTCGTGCGCTCCAGCCCCGAAGGCGCGAAGTTCCAGAAATTTACCGTCCACACGAGCGGGGCCAACCCGCTCGTCTGATCTCTTACCTCTCGTTTCCTTTCAGGAGAGCCGTCCCATGAATATCCGTCTCGTTCTTGCCTCTGGCGCGGCTCTGGGCGCCATTGCCCTGTCCGGGCCTGCCATCGCGCAGGATGTCACCACCGCCGATCAGGGGGCCGAGGAGGACAATGCGATCATCGTCACCGCGCGCCGCCAGTCGGAAAGCGTGGCTGATGTGCCCGCCGCGATCACCGTGTTCGGCGCGGAAGCCCTCGCCAAGACCGGGGTGCAGCGCGCTGACGACTTCATCCAGCTGACCCCGGGCGTGACCATCGTCACCGGCACTGCCGAAGCGGGCGACACCCAGATCAACATTCGCGGCATCAACGGCGCACGCGACGCGGAAAGCTCGGTCGCGCTGGTGGTCGACGGCATCCTCAAGACCAACACCGCCCAGCTCAACCAGCAGCAGGGCACGATGCGTCAGGTGGAAATCCTGAAGGGTCCGCAGGGCGCGCTCTATGGTCGCAACGCTGCTGCTGGTGCGATCGTGATCCAGACCGTCAAGCCGGGCGACGAGCTTGAAGGCGGGGTGACGTTGCGCGCTGCCATGGACAACACCTACCTTGCCACCGGCTACATCGCGACGCCGGTTGGCGAGAGCGCAGGGCTGGTGCTGTCGGGCAACTATTCGACCACTGACGGCTTCTTCCGCAACAGCTTCCTCGGCAATTCCAAGACCATCGACGATCAGGAAACCTGGTCGGTTGACGGCCGCTTCGTGGCCGAGCTTGGCCCCAACACCGAACTCGATGTGAAGGCGCGCTATGCCGATCTCAAGGGAGCGGCGCTGAGCTTCAACGCCTCGTTCCACCTGCCCAACTTCGCTGCGGTCGACCCGGCCTTCTTCGAGGATGTGAACGATCATCCGTTCAATTTCTATCCGAACATTCGCCCGACCAACGATCAGACCACCTTCGAAGCCTCGGCCAAGATCGAGCATGAATTCGAAAGCGTCACGCTGACCGCATGGGCGCTCTACAGCGACATCGATCAGTCGCTGGTGGCTGACGGAACGGGGGCGGACTTTGCACGCTTCATCGATTTCACCGGCACCGGAACCGGCGATTTCGCCCGCGCCAGTGCCGCCTGCTTTGCCTCGACCGCGGCGCTGACCGGATACCCGCTCAACCCGCCGACCTTCATCGGCAACAACCCGATCCCGTTCATCTTCGATCCGGCCAACGGTTCGACCTTCGGGCCCTACAGCCCGACGACCTGCGACGGCACCCAGTACCAGATCCGTGAGCAGAGCGACATCAGCGGCGAAATCCGCCTCGCCTCGAACGGTGACGGGCCGTTCAACTGGCAGGTCGGAGCCTATTACCTGCACATTGACCGTGAAGTGGGCGTCAGCCTCGGCGCCGATCTTGGCCGCGGCGTGACCCGCCAGCTCTACAACGCGCCGGGCTCGGACAACCCGACCACCCAGCTGTATAACGACGCATTCAAGACCGACGTTTACGCGCTGTTCGCCGCCGCCGACTTCGACGTCAGCGACCGCTTCAACATCTCGGTCGCGGGCCGTTACGATATCGAGGACCGCTCGATCAGCAGCCTGGTGCCGACGGTGTTCGATCCGATTACCGGCGGGCCGATCAACCCCGGCCAGCAGGTCGTGAACGGCGTGGTCCAGCCGATTGCTGACCAGTCGCAGACGTTCAAGCAGTTCCAGCCCAAGATCTCGCTGCGCTACGAAGTGGCCGACAACGCCAACCTCTATGCCAACTGGGGCATCGGCTTCAAATCGGGCGGGTTCAACAACCAGGGCTCGGCCGCGATCGTCGATCAGGCGTTCAACCAGTTCATCGGCACCGACGTCCTCATCAGCGACCAGTTCCGCAAGGAAGTGTCGAGCGCGTTCGAAGCCGGGATCAAGGGCAGCCTGCTCGATGGCAAGGTGACCTTCGACCTTGCGGGTTATTACACCACCATCGACGACCTGCAGTTCTTCGAATTCTACGTCGGCGGCTTCGGCCTGCTGCGCGTCGTCTCGAACATCGACGAGGTCGAGATCTACGGCGGCGAAATCAACCTGACCGCCGAGATTATCGAAGGCTGGACGGTGTTCGGCTCGGCCAACGTGACCGAGAGCGAAATCAAGGAGAACGCCTCGCGTCCGGTGACGGTTGGCAACAAGTCGCCCCAGACCGCCGACTATACCCTGAACCTCGGCACCCAGCTCGAAGTGCCGATGACAGGCAGCATGGATTTCGTTGGCCGCGCAGATTACCGCCTCACCGGTCCGACGTGGTTCCACACCATGCAGGACGACACCAACCCGACGCTGTTCAGCGGGCTGCTGCCCGGCTCGGCGCTCCAGCTGCCGGCCTTTGTCGGTGATGCCGACTACTCGGTCTCGCGCCGTGCGGCATTCGGTGTGGTCGATGCGCGCATCGGGGTGGAGACCGACCGCTGGTCGCTGTTCGCCTATGCCGAAAACCTGTTCAACAAGAAGTACCTCGCCGAAGTGATCACCGCGGTCGAGTTCGGCGGTTCCTTCATCTCGCCCGGCGGCCGCCAGCGCCTCGGGTTGGAGTTCGGCTACAAGTTCTGAGCCCCTCGGGTCGGCCAGATGCGGCGGCGACGGGAAAACCCGCGCCGCCGTTTTTGTTAGTTAGCGCAGGTGTTTCAATGGTGCGCTGTGCCGGTTGCACAGCAACCGCAAGGCCGAATGGCCGCCCGCAGCGACGCGACCTTCAGGTCGCGTGAGCGAGGATTTCGCATCGCGGAGGCGATGCGGAAAACAAAAGACTCCTTTAACCCCGCGCCACATTCTCCAGCAACTCGCCGGTGACGGGATAGCCCGCGTCGGACAGGATCGTCAGCCACGGCTTGCCATCCTGTTCGACGATCTGCGGCATAATCGTGCGAACCGGGATCGCCTCGGCCTGCGCGCGCGCTTCGTCGTAGCTGGCGAACAGGGCCAGCCGTTCGAGATTGCGGCGGGTGGGGAAGATCAGTTTGATTTCCTCGCGCTCGGCTGCCTCCAGCGCGCCCTGCGCCGTGGTCCAGAACAGATGTGTGTTCTCGGCATGGTCGATCGACACGTCAACCGCGCCGGTGCCGAGATTGGCGAGGTAGAAGCGCGTGTCATAGACGCGCGAGATGCGTTCGTTCTTGGGGAACCAGCGGGCGAAAGGCGTGATCTGGGCAAGATCGAGCTGCCAGCCGAATTCCGCCAGCACCGGGGCCAGCGCGCCCACCTCGGCCAGCATCGCCCGCGCCGCTGCCGCACGGGCGGCGTCGATTGCGCCTGCAAGGCCCATTGCGAGGCCCGTTTCCTCCAGCGTCTCGCGCACCGCGGCGATCTGGTGCGCGGCTTCATCGGGCGCGAGGCCGTGGGCGGCGGCGATTTGCTCGCCGAGCGCGAAATCCTCAGGGTCGACCCGCCCGCCGGGGAACACCGCCATGCCGCCCGCAAAGCTCATGCCGGTCGAACGGACGGTCATCAGCACCTCCGGCGCGCCGCCCGCAGGGGCGTTGCGGAAAATGATGATGGTTGCGGCGGGAATGCCCTGAGGGCCAGAATCGTTGGGGTTATCGCTGGTCATGTCCCGGCAGGATGGCGCGGCGGCAAGCGCTTGCCAAGGACTTTGGCCACATCCTGCCGCTTTGGAGAGGGGGTGTCGGGATGCTTTACAGATGCGCCGTCGGCGCGCCCGTGGCTGAGCCGGAAAATGCCTGAATTGCGTGGTTTCCCTGATTTGGCACGCACCATGCATTACATGGTTCGGTCCCAAAGGTCTTCATCCCGAGGCGCGCCCTTCCTGGTTTCTCGGGCAGCGCCTCCCCAATACAAGAAACGCCCCGCACTGGTCCTGCGGGGCGTTTTTTGTTTTGCCTCAAGCGCCGGCGCGCGCGTCCGCGCGCTTGGCTTCCGGCCTGACCGGCCGGCGCGCGTTCGCGCTTGCGGCCCTTTGGGCCGGAACAGCCCTTTACAGAGAGTGCTGATATCGGTCGCTTTAGCGACCGCAAGGCCGACCGGCCGCCCGCAGCGACGCGGCCTTTAGGCCGTGTGAGCGAGGATTTCGCACGCCGGAGAGAGTGCGAAAATCAAGCAGTCTTTACGCCGCTTTCGTCGAGCAGCTGCTGGAGTTCGCCGGCCTCGAACATCTCCATCATGATGTCGCTGCCGCCGACGAATTCACCCTTCACATACAGCTGCGGGATGGTCGGCCAGTCAGAGAAGCTCTTGATGCCCTGCCGGATCTCCATGTCCTGCAGCACGTCGACGCTTTCATAGGCGACGCCGCAATGATCGAGGATCGCAATCGCGCGGCTGGAAAAGCCGCACTGCGGGAACAGCGGCGTGCCCTTCATGAACAGCACCACATCATTGCTGGTGACGAGATCGGTAAGGCGAGCGTTGATATCGGACATGGTGGGTTACGGCCCCTGATGCTGTGTGACTGGTGAGGTTCAGGTGGGAACCTTGGTGGTGACTTGCAAGGCGTGGAGTTCCCCGCCCATGCGTCCGCCGAATGCGGCGTAGACCATCTTGTGCTGTGCCACGCGGGTCTTGCCTGCAAATTGCGGCGCGGTGACGGTGGCGGCCCAGTGATCGTCGTCGCCTGCCAGATCGGTCAGTTCAACCGTCGCACCGGTCAGGGCTTCGAGGATGGCGGCTTCGATGGCAGCGGCGCTCATCGGCATGGTTCAGACCCCGCCGAGCAGCTGGCGGCGCGCCTCGATGGTCATTTCCTCCAGCTTGGCGCGGATATCGGCCTCGCTGACATCGGTCTGCGCTGCGGTGAGATCGCCGAGCAGCTTGCGGACCACGTCCTCGTCGCCCGATTCCTCGAAATCGGCCTGCACCACCGCCTTCTTGTAGGCGTCCGCTTCTTCCGGGGTGAGCTTCATCAGCCCGGCGGCCCATTCGCCCAGCAGCCGGTTGCGGCGCGCGGCAATGCGGAATGCGGTTTCTCCCTCAAGCGCGAAGTGGGCTTCTTCGGCGCGCTCGCGGTCCTTGAAATCGGTCATTGTTGTAAGTCCCTTCGGGTACGATCCACGCCCAGCGATAAAGCGGCCCGCCCGCCGCTTCAAGCGTCAAGCCGCGCCCGCGATACATTATTCCATCGTCACTACGAGCTTGCCCACCGCCTCGCGCGCTTCGAGCTTGGCGATGGCATCGCCGGCGCGGGCGAGGGGGAAGGTTTCGCTCACCAGCGGGTCGATCTTGCCGGCCTTCATAAGATCGAACAGCTCGTTCACCTGCGCGTGGAAGGCTTCGGGCTCGCGCGCGGTGAAGGCGCCCCAGAACACGCCGCAAATGTCGCAGGACTTTAGCAGGGTGAGGTTCAAGGGCATCTTGGCAATCCCGGCGGGGAAGCCGACCACCAGGAAGCGGCCTTCCCATGCGATGGCGCGCAAGGCAGGCTCGGAATATTGGCCGCCGACGATGTCATAGACGATGTTTGCGCCATTCGGGCCGCACGCCTTCTTGAAGGCATCGGCGAGCGCCTTGGACGCGTCCTTGTCCATCGCCTCGCGCGGGTAGATCACCACTTCGTCGGCTCCGGCCTTGCGCGCCACTTCGCCCTTGGCCTCGGACGAGACAGCTGCGACGACGCGCGCACCGAAAGCCTTGGCGAGTTCCACCGCCGACAGCCCGACACCGCCTGCCGCACCCAGCACCAGCACGGTGTCACCCGCCTTGATATGCCCGCGGTCCTTGAGGCCGTGGATGGTGGTGCCGTAGGTCATCAGCAGGCTTGCGGCCTTTTCGAACGGCACGCCGTCCGGCACCGGGAACATCCGGCCCGCAGGCACCACGACCTTCTCTGCGAGGCCGCCATTGCCGATCCCGGCCATGACATGATCGCCGACCTTGAAGCCTTCAACCCCTTCACCAACGGCCTCGACCACGCCGGAAATCTCGCCGCCGGGCGAGAAGGGGCGCTGCGGCTTGAACTGGTACATGTCGCGGATGATCAGCCCGTCGGGATAGTTGATCGCGCAGGCCTTGACCGCGACGAGCACTTCGCCCTTGCCGGGGGTGGGGGTTTCGACCTCGTCCAGAGTCAGCGTTTCAGGCCCGCCGACGGCGTGGGTGCGAATGGCTTTCATGTGATCCTCTCCCGGTATGCGAATATGTCAGGCGGCTTCGGTGCCGCGCATCAGCCACGGCTGGGCGGCGGTGCGGCTGGCTTCGAAGCTGCCGATCGCTTCGCCCCGCGCCATCGTCAGGCCGACTTCGTCGAGCCCGTTCAGCAGGCAGTGCCGCCGGAACGGATCGAGGTTGAAGGTGAAGCGGTCCTGATAGGGAGTGGTGACGGTCTGCTGTTCGAGATCGACGGTGATCTCGAGACCTTCGCGCGCCACCTCCAGCAGCCTGTCGACCGCTTCCTGCGGCAGCACCACCGGCAGGATGCCGTTCTTCACGGCGTTGCCCGAGTGGATGTCGGAAAAGCTCGGCGCGATCACCACGCGGATGCCGAGATCAAGCATCGCCCAGGCCGCGTGCTCGCGGCTCGATCCGCAGCCGTAGTTGTCGCCCGCGATCAGGATCGGCGCGCCTTTGTAAGCGGGATCATCGAAGACATTGCCCGGTTCCGCGCGCAGCACTTCGAACGCGCCTGCGCCAAGGCCCTCGCGGCTGATGGTCTTGAGCCACTTGGCGGGGATGATGATGTCGGTGTCGACATTCTTGAGGCCGAGCGGGATGGCGCGGCCTTCGACGCGGGTGAGCGGCTGCATGGCGTTCCTTAATCGGTTTCGGGCGGCTCGCCCGAGGGGATCGGGCCGGGTTGGGCCGGCTCGTTCGGCTTCTTCTTGCGCTTGCCGGCATAGAGCAGGGCTGCGGCCACGGCGGCCGATCCGATGGCACCTGCCGCAGCAATCGCGGCATTGCGGGCGGTGTTGTTCTTGGGCTTGTCGGTCATGGCCTATCCTTGCGCCTTGTGGGCGAGCGTTTCAAGGGGCTGGAGTTACACCAGTTCGCGCACATCGGCGAGCCGCCCGGTGACAGCGGCAGCCGCCGCCATCGCAGGCGAGACGAGGTGCGTGCGCGCCCCCGGCCCCTGCCGGCCGACGAAGTTGCGGTTGCTGGTGGAGGCGCAGCGTTCGCCCGGCGGCACCTTGTCGGGGTTCATGCCGAGACAGGCCGAACACCCCGGTTCGCGCCATTCGAAGCCCGCTTCGGTGAAGATCCTGTCGAGGCCCTCTTCCTCGGCCTGCGCCTTCACCAAGCCGGAGCCGGGGACGACAATCGCCCAACGCACGTTCTCGGCCTTGTGGCGGCCCTTGAGGATCGCGGCAGCGGCGCGCAGGTCTTCGATGCGGCTGTTGGTGCAGCTGCCGATGAAGACGTTCTCGATAGGCACCTCAGTCATCGGCGTGCCGGGGGTGAGGCCCATGTAGTCGAGGCTCTTCTGCGCCGCGACACGCTTGGACTCGTCGGCAAAGTCTTCGGGCGAGGGGACGCGGCCGCCAATCGGCACCACGTCTTCAGGGGAAGTTCCCCAGGTGACGCTGGGTTCGACATCGGCGCCGTTGATAGTCACGCTCTTGGCGAACACCGCGCCCTCATCCGTGTGCAGCGTGCGCCAATAGGCGACCGCCGCGTCCCATTCGGCACCCTTGGGAGCCATCGGGCGGCCCTTGAGATAGGCGAAGGTGACATCGTCGGGCGCGATCAGGCCCGCGCGGGCCCCTGCCTCGATGCTCATGTTGCAGACGGTGAGGCGTTCTTCGAGGGTCATGCGCTCGAACACCTTGCCGCGGTATTCGATGACGTAGCCCGATCCGCCCGCCGCGCCGATGGTGCCGATGATGTGCAGGATCAGGTCCTTGGCGCTCACACCCGGGCCGAGATCGCCGTCCACCCGCACTTCCATCGGCTTCGACTGCTGGAGCAGCAGCGTCTGGGTCGCCAGCACGTGCTCGACTTCGCTGGTGCCGATGCCGAAGGCGAGCGCGCCCAATCCGCCGTGGCACGCCGTGTGCGAATCCCCGCAGACGATGGTGGTGCCGGGCAGCGAGAATCCCTGTTCGGGGCCGACCACATGGACGATCCCCTGCTCCTTGGCGGTCGCGGGGATGTAGCGGATGCCGAAGGCGGGCGCGTTCACCTCAAGCGCGGCGAGCTGCGCGGCGCTTTCGGGGTCGGCGATGGGCACCGGTTTGCCCGCGCTGTCCAGCCGCGCGGTGGTCGGCAGGTTGTGATCGGGCACGGCGAGGGTCAGCTCGGGCCGCCGCACGGGGCGACCAGCCACCTTCAGCGCCTCGAACGCCTGCGGGCTGGTGACTTCGTGGACGAGGTGGCGGTCGATATAGATCAGCGCCGTTCCATCGTCGCGCGTTTCGACAACGTGCGCGTCCCAGATCTTCTCGTAAAGCGTGCGCGGGCGGCTGGCCATTGCGTGTCGTTCCCTGTGTGCGGAGGGGGTGGGGAAGCGCGATTAGACATGGGGTGCCCCATCGCGCAAGATGTGTGCTTGATCGCCGTCAAATTCGTCATGGATTTGCAAGCTTCACCGGTTATAACTGACAAATATGTCAGCAACCGAATCGCCTGCCGCGCCGTTTTTCCATCCCATCACGGTCGCACCCGACGACATCGATTTCATGGGCCACGTCAATAATGCGCGTTACCTGAACTGGGTGCAGGATGCAGTGCTGGCGCATTGGCGCGGGATTGCTCCGGCCGAGGATGTGGCGTCCAAGGCGTGGGTCGCGCTCAAGCACGAGATTACCTACCGCAAGCCCGCCTTCCTTGAAGATGACGTGATCGCGCAGACTGTGCTCGAACGCTTCAACGGCGCGCGCGCGTTTTATTCGACGCTGATCAAGCGCGGCGAGGATGTGCTGGCCGAGGTGCAATCGAGCTGGTGCTGCATCGACGCCGAAACCCTGCGCCCGGCGCGCATCGGCGAACACCTGCGCGAATTCTTCTTCCCTAAGGGCGAGTAACCGGGAGCGGCCCTTGCGGCCGCGGGTGGATATCTGCCGCACTGCCTTGACACCGGTGTCAAAAGGGCGGAATACGTTGCTGTGACGGCCCGCATGACACATTCTGCCGCGCTGTCAGGGAGGGGCGAGAATGCGTTTGGATGTCTGCCGGAAACTGGCGATTGGCGCGAAGAGCGCGTCGGCCCTCGGCGCGGGGCTGATGCTCTGGGCCGCCTCGGGCCACGCCGCCTCGCAGGCGCTGCCCGACATTTTGCGGCAGGGCAAAGGCGCGGCGTCGCAACCCGATTTCAGCTATGCCGGGTATCGCTTCGGCACCGATGTTCCACAGGAAGCGGGCGGGACCGTGCTGGAGGCGACCGCTTTCGGGGTGGTCCCCGATGACGGCAAGGACGATGCCAAGGCCCTGCTGCGCGCGCTGGCCGAGGCGGCCAAGCTCTCCGGCAAGGTCACGCTGCAACTGCCCGCCGGGCGCATCCAGATCGGCGAGGTGATCCCGCTCGATCGCAGCCATCTGGTACTGCGCGGGGCAGGCTCGGGCGCAGGCGGGACCGAGCTCTATTTCCCGCGCCCGCTCAACATCGTCGATGATCCCCGCCGTCAGGACGAGCTGCGCGCCTATATCAAGCGCGAGAACAAGATCGAGGTGAACCCCGATCAGAACATCGCCTTTCCCTTCAGCGAATACAGCTGGTCGGGCGGCTTCCTGCTGGTCGGCCCGCGCGCGGCGCAGGCGGTGTCCTATGATCCGGCGGGGCACCAGCGCGATCCGGTGCTGGCCGAGCCGGTGGCGGGCGCGCAGTTTTCCCGCACGCTGACAGTGCGCGATGCCTCGGGGTTGAAGGTCGGGCAGGTGCTGCAGGTGCAGTGGTTCTCCGGCAAGGGGGCGGACAGCGCGATCCTGCGCTCGCTCTATGGCGATCTGTCGGGGTGGAACGCCAGCCCTGCGGGCGCTGCCGAGCCGCTGACGGTGGGCTCGCACCACTGGACCTTCGTCAACCGCCCGGTCGTCGCCCAGCCGACGCGGATTACCGCGATCAAGGGCAACCGCATCACCATCGGCGATCCGCTGCTCCACGCGATTTCCGCCGATCAGCCCGCCGTGCTGGCCCGCTGGGAGCATCTCGAAGAGGTCGGGATCGAGGCGATGCGCCTGACCTTCCCGGACAACCCGTGGTTCGGCCACCATCTCGAAGCCGGTTACAACGGCATGTATCTCACCGGGCTGTTCGACGGCTGGGTGCGCGATGTCGAGATCCGCAATGCCGACAGCGCGATCCTGACCGACAATGCCGGCTCGCTTACCATCGATAAAGTCCGCACCACCGGCGCGCACAAGGCGCATTATGCGGTGCACGTGGGCGCGGTGCACAATGTGCTGGTGCGCGATCTGGTGGTCGAAAACCCGGTGATCCACCCGCTCAGCGTCAACACCCGTTCGACCCGTTCGGTGATCCTGCGGGCCGAGGTGATGCAGGCGGCGCAGATCGACCAGCATTCGGGCTCGAACCATCAGAACCTGTTCGATCAGCTGATCCTGCACGTCGATCCGCGCAAGACGGCGAGTGGCTGGACGTGGCGGTTGTGGGAAGGCGGCGGCGCGCCCTACTGGAAGCCGGGGCACGGCCTGTTCAACACCCATTGGAACATCCGTCTGGTGATGCCGGACACCGTTCCGGCAGGCGCATCCGTCACGATCACCAGCGGGCTGGAAGGGCCGGGCGCGCGGGTCGTCGGGCTGCACGCCAACCGCACGCTGGCACTGCGCTATCGCCCCGATCCTTACGCCGAATGGCTCAACCGCGCAGTCGATGCCGCGCCCTCGCTTTACGAATACCAGCTGCGCCAGCGCCGCCTTGCGGAGCGCGCTCAATCCAAGGAAACCAGCCGATGAAAATTGCCCTCATCACCGAAAACAGCCAGGCCGCCAAGAACCCGATCATCCACGATGCGCTGACTGCCGTGGCCGAGCCGCTGGGGCATCAGGTGTTCAATTACGGGATGTATTCGGCCGAAGACGCCGCTTCGCTCACCTATGTCATGAACGGGCTGCTGGCGGGCATCCTGCTCAACAGCAAGGCGGCCGATTTCGTTGTCACCGGATGCGGGACAGGGATGGGCTCGATGCTCGCCTGCAATGCCATGCCCGGCGTGTTCTGCGGGCTGGTGATCGATCCGACCGACGCCTTCCTGTTCAGCCAGATCAACGCCGGCAACGCCATCTCCATGCCCTATGCCAAGGGCTTCGGCTGGGCGGCGGAATTGAACCTGCAGGACTGCTACGCCAAGCTGTTCCAAGGCGAGCCGGGGGCAGGCTATCCCAAGGAGCGCGCCGCGATCATGGCGACCAATCGCGGCAAGCTGGCCGATCTCAAGGCGGCTTCATGCCGCGATATGCTCACGGTGCTCCAGAGCGTCGATCAGGACCTGCTGCGCGCTGCCATCGCGGGCGAGAAGTTCGCGGAATATTTCTACCCCAACTGCCAGGACGACGGCATCGCCGCCTACCTCAAGGCGCTGTAAGGGGCAGGCGAGATGGCGATAGCATTCGACCTCACGGGCAAGCGCGCGCTGGTCACCGGGGCCAACACTGGGATTGGGCAGGCGATTGCCGTGGCGCTGGCCGGGGCGGGCGCGGACATTGCGCTCGCGGGGCGCAGCGCGCCGGACGAGACGCTGGCGCTGATTGCCGCGACGGGGCGCAAGGCCGTGGACCTGCGCGCCGATCTGTCCTCGATCGCGCCGGTGCAGGGGCTGGTGGACGAGGCCGTAGCGGCGCTCGGCGGGATCGACATTCTCGTCAATAATGCCGGGATCATCCGCCGCAATGACTTGGCCGAGTTCACCGAGGAAGACTGGGACGCGGTGGTCGACACCAACCTGAAAACCCTGTTCTTCCTCAGTCAGGCCGCCGCGCGGCACATGGCGGCGCAGGGTGCGGGCAAGATCATCAACATCGCCTCGCTGCTGAGCTTTCAGGGCGGCATCCGCGTGCCGAGCTATGCTGCGGCCAAATCGGGCGTGGCGGGGCTGACCCGCGCGCTGGCGAACGAGCTGGCCCCCAGGGGCGTGCAGGTCAACGCGATTGCGCCGGGCTATATCGCCACCAACAACACCGCTGCCTTGCAAGGCGACGAGACGCGTAACCGCCAGATCATGGAGCGCATTCCGGCAGGCCGCTGGGGCCGCCCGGAGGATATCGCCGGAGCGGCGGTGTTCCTCGCGAGCGGTGCCTCGGACTATGTCACCGGGCATATCCTCGCCGTCGATGGCGGCTGGCTGGCGCGGTAAGCGCGCGCGATGAGCGTCACCTGCTTCGGCGAGCTGCTGTTGCGACTTGCGCCGCCTGACCGGCAATTGCTGGCGCAGACGCAGAGCCTTGGGCTGGTGGTCGGCGGGGCGGAGGCAAATGTCGCCTCGGCGCTCGCAGCGCTCGGGCATCAGGTGCGGTTTGCCGGTGTGGTGGCGGATAATCCGCTGGGTGAGCGGGCGCTGGCCGCGCTTCGGGCGGGCGGGGTGGATGTGCGCCATGTCGTCCGCGCCCCAGGACGCATGGGCCTCTATTTCCTTGAGGAAGGCTCAGGCCCGCGTCCGGCGGCGATCACCTATGACCGCGCGGGCAGCGCCTTTGCGCGCGCTGCGCCGGAGAGCATCGACTTTGCCGGTGCCCTCGCAGGCGCGCGGCTGCTGCATTGCGGCGGGATCACCCCCGCGCTCGGCCCCAAGGGCGTGGCGTTGGCGCGGACGGCGCAGGCTGCGGCGAGGGCGGCAGGCGTGCCGGTCTGCTTCGACGGCAATTACCGCGCGCAATTGTGGGCAGCATGGGACAGCGATCCGGCGGCGATCTTGCGCGAGCTGGTGGCCGACGCGACGATCCTGATCGGCAACCACCGCGACATCTCGCTGCTGCTGGGCCGCGACTTCTCGGGAGAGCGCGAGGACCGCCGGCGCGAGGCGGCGGTGGCGGCGTTCGACGCTTTCCCCAACCTCGAACTCATCGCCTCGACCGCGCGGCACCTTGTCACCAGCGACCACCACCGCATCGCCGCGCGGGTCGACAGCCGCGCGGACGGCTACCAGACCGGCGAGCTTGACGTCACCGGCATCGTCGACCGGATCGGCACCGGCGATGCCTTTGCCGCAGGCGTGCTCGACGGCTGGCTAGGAGGCGCAGACCTTGCCGTGATGGCGCAGCGCGGGCTGGCGCTGGCGGCATTGAAGCACACGATTCCGGGCGATATGTGCCCGATCAGCCGCGCCATGCTTGACGGGTTCAGTGCGGGCGCAGGCGACGTGCGGCGCTAGGTGCCGGTCGCAGGCGGCGGGGCAATCGAGCCGCGCTCGACCAGTTCGGCAGGTAGATGCACCACCTCGGCCGAAAAGCGCCGCTTGGACAGGAACGAGCCGACCAGCTTTTCCGCCGCTAGCACGCCCATTTCCTTGATCGGCCAGCGCACCGTGGTGAGCGACGGCCAGACATGGGTGGCGGTGGGCGAATCGTCGAACCCTACCAGCGACAGATCGCGCGGGATCACCAGATTGCGCTCGAACGCGGCGTGCATCACGCCTGCGGCCATTTCGTCATTGCTGGCGAAGATCGCGGTCGGCCGGTCGGGCAGGCCGAGCAGGTGGCGGCCCGCGGTGCGCCCGGATTCGAACCGGTAATCGCCCTGCGCGCAATAGGCCTGCGGGACGACGATCCCGGCCGCCTCCATCGCCGCATGAAAGCCCAGCTCGCGCTCGGCAGCCGAGCGGAAGCCCTGCGGCCCGCGCACGAAGCCGATGCGGGTGTGCCCCGCCGCAATCAGCAGGCGGCAGGCCTCGCTCGCGGCGATCCTGTCGGTCGAAGTGACGGAGTGATCGTCATCGTCGAGCGCCGCCGAGCCGACCCGCACGAAGCTGACCCCCATCGACCGGCACAGTTCGGCGATTTCGTCACGTTCCGAGATCGGCGGCAGGATGATCACGCCGAGCGGGCGCTGCTTGCGCAGGAACGCCTCGATATCGTCAAGGATCGCGGGCGAGCGCCGGTCGACCGGGCGCACCATCAGCGCCAGATCGCTGTCCTTGATCGTCTCCAGCACGCCGCGTTCGAAATTGAGCACGGTCTGGGCGTTGGGATTGTCGTGCAGCAGGGCAATCGCGAGATTGCGCCCGAACGCCAGCGCGCGGGCCTGCGGATTGGGGACATAACCGAGCGCGGCAATCGCGTTCTGCACCCGCTCCTGCATCGCCAGCGTGAGGCCGGGCGAGCCGTTGATCACCCGGCTGACGGTTTTCTTCGATACGCCCGCCCGCGCGGCGACGTCGTTGATCGTCGGCTTGCGGGCAGGGGTCTGGGCGCTGGTCGGCATGGCTCTGTCTGTTCGCTCCCTTGCCCTCCCGTCAAGCGAAATGACCGCCTGCAAGATGACGCGCAAGCATTCCTTGACACCGGTGTCAAAAAGAAGGACAAGCAAGCCGGGGTGGAGAGAAAATGGCCGCAATGACCGCATACAGGCAGATTGCACGCGCACTGGTGGACGCCAGATCGCATGATCGCGTGCTGGACGCCTATCCCGGCGCGATGCCGGAGAGCCTGGCGGAAGGCTATCTCATTCAGGAACAGGCGCTCGACTGTGCGGCACGCGCCATCGGCGGCTGGAAGATCGGGCGCGTGCGCCCCGCCGATGTCGCGGCCTTCGGGGCGGAGCGACTCGCCGGGCCGATCTTCACCGACACCATCGTCGCCGCATCCGCCGATGCGCCGGTGCGGATGCCGGTGTTGCAGGGTTTTGCCGCGGTAGAGGCCGAGGTATTGCTGCGGATTGCCGCGCCCCCTCCCGCCGATTGCGACACCGCCGCAGCCCCCGCCTTCGTCGACGAGGTGCGCTTCGGGATCGAGGTGGCGAGTTCGCCTTTCGCCGGGATCAATCTGCATGGCCCGGCTGTCACCGTGTCGGATTTCGGCAATAATTACGGGCTGGTGATCGGGCCGCTGATTGCCGATGCCAGCGTGCCGGGCGTGCTTGACCAGCCGGTGGCGCTGATGATCGACGGCGCGGCGATCGGCACGGGTTCGGTGGCCAAGATGCTCGACGGGCCGTTCGGTTCGCTGGCGTTCCTCGCGCGTTTGCTGGCATTGCGGGGGCGGCAGCTGGAGCCGGGTCAGTGGATATCCACCGGCGCGATTACCGGGGTGCATCCGGTCGCGCCCGGCCAGCATGTCCGCGCCACCTTCGGCGATGCGCTGGCGGTGGAGTGTGCGGTTGTGGCAACGGACAGGGCCGAAGAAGAGGCGGGGAGGGCGCAATGGACGCCGCAGACATGACGCCGGCCGAGGCTCCGACCCACCGCGGCGTCGGCCGCCACCGCTGGGGCATTGTCGCGCTGCTGTTTGTGGCGACGACCGTCAATTACATCGACCGCACGATGCTCGGCCTGCTCAAGCCCGAACTGTCGGCAGAGCTCGGCTGGAGCGAGGACGATTACGGCAACATCGTCACCGCCTTCCAGTTTGCCTATGCCTTCGGCTTCCTGCTGATGGGCTGGCTGATCGACCGGCTTGGGCCGAAGATCGGCTACTCGATCGCGATTGCGATCTGGACCATCGGCCACACCGCCCACGGCGCGGCATCCTCGATTGCGGCCTTCATGGCCAGCCGGGTGGTGCTGGGCGTGGGCGAAGCGGGGCATTTCCCCTCGGTCGTGCGTGCGAGCAGCGAGTGGTTCCCGCAGAAGGAGCGCGCCTATGCGATCGGCTGGGTCAATTCGGCGACCACCATCGGCGTGATCCTGACCGCACCGACGCTGTGGCTGTTCATGGAAGTGCTGGGCCTCGGCTGGCGCGAGACGTTTTTCTATACCGGCCTGTTGGGGGCGGGGCTGCTGGGGCTGTGGTGGTGGCTGTATAATGCCCCGCGCGCCACCGGGCGCGTCTCCGAAGCCGAGCTGGCGTGGATCGAGCATGACCCGCCCGAGCGCACCGCGCAGATCGGTTGGGGTCGGCTGGTCGGCCGGCGCGAGGCCTGGGCCTTCGCCATCGCCAAGTTCCTGACCGATCCGGTGTGGTTCCTGATGCTGTTCTGGCTGCCGAGCTATTTCGCATCAACCTATGACGTCGATCTCAAGGTGACGCTGTTGCCGATGATCGCGATGTATCTGTTGTCGGACGTTGGCAGCATCGCCGGGGGTTGGCTGTCCTCGAGCCTGATCCAGCGCGGCGTATCGGTCAACTGGGCGCGCAAGCTTACGATGCTGTGCGCCGGGGCCTGCGTGCTGCCGCTGCTGTTCGTGAGCGGGCTGGCAAACATGTGGCTCGCGGTGGTCCTGATCGGGATTGCGCTGGCGGGGCATCAGGCCTTCTCGACCAACCTGCTGTCGCTGCCGCCCGACATGTTCCCCAAGCGGGCGGTGGGATCGGTGATTGGCCTTGGCGGTTTCATGGGCGGCATCGGCGGCATGATCATGGCCAAGTCGACCGGGCTGGTGCTCGATGCGACGGGGGGCGACTACTCGGTCATCTTTGCCGTCTGCACGACGGTCTATTTCATCGCCGTGCTGGCGATCCACATCCTGTCACCCAGACTTGAACGCGCGGACATCTAGGGCAGCGAAGCGCGGCTGAACGAATACAACCATGCACGGTGATGACACCGGTATCAAAAACAGGGAGAGAGTAATGCGCAACACAATCGGTCTGATGAGTTCGGTCGCGTGTCTGGCGATCATCCTGGCGGCGCCCGCACAGGCACAGCAAGCGGGCGATCCTGCCGGTGCCGAGGCGCAGGGCGAGGGCAATGACATCGTCGTCTCGGGCATCCGCGATTCGCTGCGCAAGGCGGCCGAGGTGAAGCGCAACGCGGATCAGGTGATCGACGTCATCACCGCCGAGGATGTCGGCAAACTGCCCGACGATAACGTCGCGGAGGCGCTCCAGCGCGTCACCGGCGTGCAGATCACCCGCGTGTTCGGCGAAGGGCAGGCAGTTAACATCCGCGGGCTTCAGCAAGTGCGCGTCGAAGTCGACGGGCGCACGCTCTTGGGCTGGTCGGCGCGTGTCTCGCCGCCTGAGAACGACAACCTTGGCCGCTCGTCGGGCCTTGATGCGGTGCCCTCGTCGCTGTTCGGGCGGCTGGAAGTCGCCAAGTCCTCCATCGCCAGCCAGGTCGAAGGCGGGCTGGGCGGTACGGTGAACCTCCACACCCCCAAGCCGTTCGACTTCAAGAAGACCACCATCTCGCTCGGCGCGCGCGGCACCTATTCCGACGAGGCCGACAAGTTCGAGCCCGCCTTCCAGGGCCTGTTCACCACCACTTTCGGCGATGACGACCAGTTCGGCATCTTGCTTTCGGGCGAATACCAGAAGCGCACCTCGCGCCTGCAACTGTTCGAGCGCAACAACTTCCTACAGCGCAACAATGGCGATGCCACCGCCACCAACCGCCTGGGGCCGCTCCAGCTGCAATACGAGAACGTGCTGATCGACCGTTCGCGCATGGGGGTGAGCGGCGCGTTCCAGTGGCGCGCCTCGGACAATCTCACGCTGACAGCGGACCTGCTCTATTCGCGGGTCGAGGCCGATCGCACCAATCAGGCGCTGACCTTCGTGCTGCCGACCACGCAGGCGCTCAATTTCCGCAACCCGGTGTATCAGGATGTCGACGGCTTCCAATACATCGTCGCAGGCCAGTCGACCGGGCGCGTGCGCGTCCAGAACCAGCGCCGCAAGGATCCGACCGACAACCTGCTGGTCGGTTTCAACGCCGCGTGGGAGAACGATAGCGGCCTGACCATCGAAGCGGACGCCTATTACAGCCGCGGCACGCTGAGGCAGGAAATCGAGGTGATCGTCCTCGATACGCCCAACAACGTCATCGGCACCTTCGACTTCCGCGACGGCACGGTGCCGAGCCTCGTGCTCGAACGCCCGGCGGGCACGGCCTTCAGCCTCGCTGACCCGAGCGTTTACACCTACCCCACCAGCGGCAACCTCACGCTGCGCGCCAACCAGCTGCCGGGCAATCTGGAGGAATATGCCGCGCGGCTCGATGCCGGTTACGAAGTGAGCGACGGCTTCACCCTCAGCGCCGGTCTGCGCTATGTCGATCTCAGCGCCGACCAGACTTCGTTCCGCAGCCGCGGCCTTGCCACGCGCGCCGAGCTCGATCCGTTCCTTGCGCCCGGCGATCCCGATTTCCTGAGCGGCATCCCCGGCGACTTCCCGCGCGAATTCGCGACCTTCTTCCCCGATCGCGATTTCGTGCTCGACCGGGTGCTCGCGACCGAGCCGGGTGACGGGCCGCTTGGCTTTGCGCGCAACAACCTGCGCGATTTCGTGCTGAACGAGAAGACCTATACCGGCTATGTCATGGGCAATGCCGAGTTCGATCTGATGGGCCGCCCGGCCAGGTTCAACGCCGGGCTGCGCATCAGCCACACCGAATTCCGCGCCAACACCCTGACCCAGCTGCCCGGCAATGTGCTGGTGCCGACAATCGACACCAACAGCTTCACCAACGTGCTGCCGAGCGCCAATCTGGTGGTCAATGTGACGGACGATTTCCTCGTCCGCGTCGCCGGTTCGCAGACGATGCAGCGCGCCGGGCTGGCCGATCTGGCGCCGAGCACCTTCATCAACCCCACCAACCTCACCTCGGGCGGCGGCAACGCGCAGCTGACCCCGCCGATCTCGACCAACTTCGACATCTCGTTCGAATATTACACCGGCGGATCGAACCTGATTTCGGCTGCGGTGTTCTACAAGGATGTGAAGGACGCGATCACCACCGGCACGATCCAGGAGGATATCGTCTTCGAAGGCACGCCGCTGACGGTCCAGACCTCACGCCCGTTCAACATCGCCAGCGCCAAGGTGAAGGGCTTCGAAGTCGGCATCACGCAGTTCCTCGACTTCCTGCCGTCGCCGCTCGACGGGTTGGGGGTGATCGCCAACTACACCTTTGCTGACAGCGAGGACAGCAACGGCTTCCCGCTCGTGGCGACGTCGAAGCACAGCTACAACCTTGTCGCGCTCTACGAGAAAGGCCCGGTTTCGGCCCGCATCGCTTACAACTGGCGCGATGATGCGGTGTTCGAATTCACGCAAGGGCGCCCGGATGTGATCTCGGCGCTGTCGCAGCTCGACGCGCAGATCGGGTTCGATCTGACCAAACAGGTGACACTGCAATTGCTCGGCCAAAACCTGATGCCGCGCCAGTCGGCCACGGTTGAGGTCAGCAACTTCAACCCCGTCGCGCTCAACAGCTACGCCCTGTCGGAGCGGCGCCTGTCGATCGGGGTGCGCGCGAAGTTCTGACTCCGGCAAGCCGGGGCTGGCGGCCAGCATATGGCCGCCAGCCCCGGCTTTGCGCACCCGCCCTTTGCGTAAACGCAATTGCCGTTTCGCGTGTGCGCCTTATAGGCATCCTCATGCCCGTCGCGCGCGTATCTCCGGCATGAGCCAGCCGCACTTCTCCCCGGCCTTCACGCTGCCCGAGCGCGCCTTCCAGCGCGCCATCGGCTTCGCGCTGGCGCTGGTGATTGCGGGCAGCTGGCTCGGCATCCACGCCTATGCGATGCTCGTGTTCGAACTGACGTGGAGCAACTGGCCGCTGGCGCTGGTGATGGCGGTGGTGCAGTGCTGGCTTTCGGTCGGCGTGTTCATCGTCTGCCATGATGCGATGCACGGCACCCTCTTGCCGGGACGGCCAAGGCTCAATTCGGTGATCGGCGCGGTGTTGCTGGCGCTCTATGCAGGGTTCGCCTGGACCCGGCTGCGGAATGCCCATTTCGATCACCACAAGCTGGCCGGGCACGCGGGCGATCCTGACTTCGACGAGCATAATCCGGGCCATTTCTGGCGCTGGTACGGCACCTTCTTCCGGCGCTATTTCGGCTGGCGCTCGATTGCCTTCGTGCACAGCGTGGTGGGCATCTACTGGCTGATGCTGGATATTCCGATGGTGCAGATCGTGCTGCTCTACGGCCTTCCGGCCTTGGCCTCGTCGCTCCAGCTGTTCTACTTCGGCACCTTCCGCCCGCATCGCCACATGCCGGGCGAGGACGCGGCGGATTTCGCAGACCGCCACAATACCCGAAGCGAGGATTTCGGCACCCTTGCCAGCCTCGCGTCATGTTTCCATTTTGGCTACCACCTCGAACACCACCGCCGTCCCGATGTGCCCTGGTGGGCACTGCCGGGCGCGCGCAAGGCCGGGGTGGGCCTGACTGACATCAATGCAAAGGTGCCCGCATGAGCTGGCTCGAAATCTTCCTGACCGTCATGTCCTCGCTGATCGGGATGGAGCTGTTCGCGTGGTACGCGCACAAGTACATCATGCACGGCTGGGGCTGGGACTGGCACCGCGACCATCACGAGCCGCATGACAACACGCTGGAAAAGAACGATCTGTTCGCGGTGGTGTTCGGTACCATCAATGCGGGCATGTATATCTACGGCTCGCTCTATTCCGAGTGGATGTGGTGGTTCGCCGTCGGGATCACGCTGTATGGGCTGATCTACACGCTGGTGCATGACGGGCTGGTGCACCAGCGCTACTGGAAGTGGGTGCCGCGAAAGGGCTATGCCAAGCGGCTGGTGCAGGCGCACAAGCTCCACCATGCGACCATCGGTAAAGAAGGTGGGGTAAGCTTCGGTTTCGTCTTCGCACGCGATCCGGCCAAGCTGAAGGCGGAACTGAAGGCGCAGAAGGAAGCGGGCCTCGCCGTGGTGCGCGACGCTGTGGGCGCAGCGGAGGATGGCTACGAAGTGGTGGGGCGCAACCTTTAGAGGTTGGGCCTGACCAGCCGGAGCGTTGATCTGAAGAAGAATTTCGGGGCCAAAGGCCCCGCAAGGCCAACTGGCCGCCCGCAGCGACGCGACCTTCAGGTCGCATGAGCGAGGATCTCGCGCGCCGGATGGCGTGCGGAAGAAAATATTCTTCCACTGGTCGGGACGAGAGGATTCGAACCTCCGACCCCCACACCCCCAGTGTGATGCGCTACCAGGCTGCGCTACGTCCCGTTCCAGTGGAGCGGCGCCTATAGGGCCGGTCTCCAAGGCTGGCAAGCGGGTTTGGGCGGTGTTTTTGTCCCTCCCGGTCCGTAAAGCACGGGGAGGGACTTGGCACTGTGACCTTCCTGCATCGCTTTCCGCCCCCGCACCCCCCTCGCGATTGCGGCTCGCTTGCAATGCTGCTAGGCGCGCCCACTTGGACGCAAGGGGCAGCCGCCCCTGATATTTACCACGGGATCTGACAGGCTTTACACGCATGACCATCGACCTTCTTGCCGCCGCCGGCGCGGGTGCTGCCGAAGCACCGCCGGCCTGGATCAGCTTCCTCCCGATCATCGGCATGATCGCGATTTTCTGGTTCCTGATCATCCGTCCGCAGATGAAGCGGCAGAAGGAGCACCAGATCAAGGTGTCCGCGATGAAGAAGGGCGATCAGGTCGTCACGGCCGGCGGGCTTGTCGGCAAGGTCGTCAAGGTCGACGACACCTATGTCGAGCTGGAGCTGGGCACCAATGTCCGCGTCAAGGCGATCAAGGCCACCATCGGCGATATCATCCCGCCCGGCGGCACGCCTGCCAACGATTGATCCGGCAGCCGCAAGGCCAGCCGCCGCATCCCTTTCGCGCGAGACCTGAGACGCAATGCTCGAATTTCCCCTCTGGAAAAAGCTCTGGCTGTGGGGCCTGACGCTGGCCGCATCGCTGCTGGCGCTGCCTTCGCTGTTCAATGTCGCCGGGCTGGACTGGCCGTCGAGCCTGCCTGATCCGCAGGTCAATCTCGGGCTCGACCTTGCGGGCGGCTCGCACCTGCTGCTCGAAGCCAAGGCTGACGATATCCGCGTCCAGCGGCTCGAGAACATGGAAGAGACTGTCCGCCAGCTGATGCGCAACGCCAAGCCGCGCATCCGCATCGGGGACGTGTCGACGGGCGAGGGACGGATGAGCTTCATGCTCGACAGTCCCGCCGATATCGATCGCGCGCGCGGGCTGCTCGAGCCGGTGATGCAGGGCGCAAACCTCACCCGCGAATGGGATCTGACGGTGGTCGATGGCCAGCGCATCGTCCTCACCCCGACGGCTTCGGGGATCGAGGCTGCACTCGATTCCGCGATGGACAGCGCCACCGAAGTGGTGCGCCGCCGTATCGACGAGCTCGGCACGCGCGAGCCGACGATCATCCGCCAGGGCGCAACCCGCATCGTGGTGCAGGTGCCGGGCCTTGAAGATCCCGACGCGCTCAAGAGCCTGCTGGGCAAGACCGCGCAGCTCGAATTCAAGCTGGTCGACTTGAATGCCCTGCCTGAAAATGTGCAGGCCGGCATCGCCCCTGCGGGCAGTCAGGTGTTCCCCTATGCCCCCGGCACGCCGATGGAAGGCCGGTTCGAGGCGGTGCGCCGTCTGGGTGGCATTCGCGGTGACAACCTCACCGACGCCAAGGCCGGGGTCGATCCCAACAACAACCAGAACGTCGTCAACATCACCTTCGACGCGCAGGGCGGGGCCAAGTTCGCCAAGCTGACGCGCGAGAACGTGGGCAAGCCGTTTGCGATCATCCTCGACGGGCAGGTGCTCTCGGCCCCCAACATCAACGAGCCGATCCTTGGCGGCAGCGCCCAGATTTCAGGCAGCTTCACTGCAGAAAGCGCCAACGAACTGGCGATTGCGCTCAATTCCGGCGCGTTGCCGGTGCCGTTGCAGGTGATCGAGGAACGCACTGTCGGGCCGGACCTCGGTGCCGACTCGATCCGCAAGGGCCTGCTGGCGATGACCATTGGCAGCCTTGCGGTGATCGTGCTGATGGTGGCGACCTATGGCCGCTTCGGCATTTACGCGACCGTAGCGCTGGTGTTCAACGTGCTGATGCTGCTCGGCCTGATGGCGCTGGGCGGGTTCACGCTGACGCTGCCGGGGATTGCGGGCTTCGTCATCACCATCGGCGCGGCGGTCGACGCCAACGTGCTCATCAACGAGCGTATCCGCGAGGAACGCAAGCGCGGGCGCAAGGTCGTGGCCGCGGTCGAGATGGGCTACAAGGAAGCGGGCCGCGCGATTTACGACGCCAACGCCACCAACTTCATCTCCGGGGTGGCGCTGTTCGCCTTCGGTTCGGGGCCGGTCAAGGGCTTCGCGGTGGTGCTGGTGATCGGCCTGTTCACCTCGGTGTTTACCGGCGTGACCCTGACCCGCATGTTCGTCGCCGGCTGGTTGCGCAAGACGCGCCCCAACGACATCACGATCTGAAGGAGCGAGACCGATGAAACTCTTGAAGCTCGTCCCCGACGATACCAACATCAAGTTCCTCAAACTGCGCATCCCCTTCTTCGTGCTCAGCATTGTGCTGATCCTCGGCAGCTGGGCGGCGGTGTTCACCAATGGCCTCAATTTCGGGGTCGATTTCGCCGGCGGGCAGGAAGTCCGCATGACCTTCGAGGAGCGCGAGGCGGCACCGATTGCCTCCTTGCGCGAACTGGTCGGCGGGCTCGGCTATGGCGAGCCGGTGGTGCAGGAATTCGGCGGGCCGAAAACCGTCTCGATCCGTGTCGCCCTGCCTGAAGGCGCCGAAGACACGCCCGGCGCAGCCACCGCAATCGGGGAGAAGGTGATTGCCGCGATCGCCAAGGAATATCCCGACGTGCGCACCGACGGGAATGACACCGTCTCGGGCAAGGTCGCGGGCGAGTTCCGCGATCAGGCGATCCTTGCGCTGCTGGCGGCGATGGTGGCCGTGTCGATCTACATCTGGGTGCGGTTCGAATGGCAGTTCGGCGTCGGCGCGATGTTTGCGCTGGTGCACGACGTGTCGGTCACGGTCGGTCTATTTGCGCTGACGCAGATGGAGTTCAGCCTGCAGATCGTCGCGGCGATCCTCGCGATTATCGGCTATTCGCTGAACGACACCGTGGTGGTCTATGATCGCATCCGCGAGAACCTCAAGAAGTTTCGCAAGATGCCGCTGCCCGAGCTGCTCGACCTGTCGGTCAACGAGACGCTGTCGCGCACGGTGATGACCTCGCTGACGCTGTTCGTGGCGCTGATCCCGCTGCTGATCTTCGGTCCGCCGAGCCTGTTCGGCATGGTCGCCGCGATCACCGTGGGCCTGTTCATCGGCACCTATTCGAGCGTCTATATGGCCGGCCCGCTGCTGCTGTGGATGGGCGTGACGTCGAACAGCTTCGTCCCCACCGAAAGCGCGGTGGACAAGCAGGAAAAGCTCGCCCGCGGGGAAGTGTGAGAAGGGAAGGCGGGGCTCAGGCCTCGCCCACCATCCGCTCGTAATGCGCGGCCAGCGCGGCGGCGTTGGCTTCCCAGCTGAACGCCTCCGTCAGCGCCGCCACCGCCTCGCGCGGGGGCGGGGCGTTAAGGATCGCGTTGACGGCCGCCGCCACGGCTTCCGGCGTGCGCTCGGCCAGCAGGCGTCCGGCGGTATCCGAGGTAATCAGCTCGCGCGCCCCGCCGACATCGGTGGTGACGACCGGCGTGCCGCAGGCCAGCGCCTCGACCCAGGCATTGGCCAGCCCCTCGCTCACCGTCGGCAGCACCATCACATCGGCTGCCGAGAGGATCAGCGGCATCACATCGTGATCGAGCGAACCGGCGAAATAGACCCGCTCGGCCACGCCCTCGCTCGCCGCCAGTGCCCGCAGCCGCGCCTCGTCCTCGCCCTTGCCGATCAGCACCAGTCGCGCAGCCTCGATGTCCTTCAAGGCGGCAATCGCAATCCCTTGCCCTTTGCGCTCGATCAGCGCGCCGACGCAGGCCAGCAGCGGGGCATTGTCGGGCATGGCAAAGCCGAACTCTTCCGAGAGCTGGCGGCGCAGCTGGGTGTGTTCGAGCGGACGGAAGCGGTCGCGATCCAGTCCGGTGTAATGCACCGTGATCTTGGCCTCATCCATGCCCAGCGCCGCCATCTGTCCGGCGAGATCGCGGCTAACGGCGAGCAGCCCGGTGGCAGCGCGCGCGGCCTCCAGCATTTGCGTGCGGGCGAAATCCTGCTCGCCCCAGAAGCTGATGTCGCTCCCGCGGGCCTTGATCGAGAGCGGCAGGCCCAATTCGCGGGCGATGATCGCGGCCGCCGGACCATCGGGGAAAAAGAACTGCGCGTCGACCAGATCGAACGGCGTTTCGGCATGGAGGCGCTTCGCCAGCGGCAGCACCGCGCGGGCAATCGCCGCGGCGTTGCGGCGCGCGCCAATGCGCGGGATCAGGGTGAAGCGCGGGCGGTGGACGGTGATGCCGCCCTCGACATTCTGCGCCGGAAGGTCCGCCAGCGGGCGGTATCGCCCCAGCGCCAGCGGCGGCAGGCCGATCGGGTTCACCAGCATCACCCGCCAGTCGCCGCGCTTCGCCAGCGCCTCCACCGAGCGGGCGACGAAAGTGCCGAAGCGCGGATTGACCGCATTGGGATAGAGCGTCGAGAGGACGAGGACGTGTTTCACGCAAGTCTGCTCACAGCGGCCTGACCAGCATGAAGGCGAGCGCAATCCACGCCGGATTATCGACCACCACCTGCTTCTGCCCGGCACCCGGCGGTAGTAGCCCCACCAGCGTGCCGCGCCGGTCGATCAGCCGCCCGAAGGCGAAGCGCCCGCCCGGGCGCGGGACAAGGCAATCCCGGTTCATCGCGCTGGCGGTATCCTCCGGGTCGATGGGCCGCAGCCACACAAGGTCACCAGGGCGATATTCGCCGACGCTCTCGCTCACCGCCAGCACCATCGGTGCGGGGCCATCGGCAAGCTCGCTCGGCAGCAGCGCCTCGCGCGGGGTGGCAAGCGCCTGCGCGCCGCCCGCGACGAGCTCGGCGACGATCTGCGCGCTCTCGCCCGCTTCGGCGCGCATCAGGCTGGCGGGTTCCACCCCGAGCGCGGCGGCGATGCGGTTCATCCACACCAGCGACAATTGCCGCATCCCGGTTTCGAGACGCCCGATGGTCTGCGCGGTGGTGGGTGGATCGCAGGCGGCGGCGAGGTCGGCCAGCGTCAGGCCCTTGGCCTTGCGGATATCGCGGATACGGTTGAGCATCTCATGCCCTCAAGTAGCGAAGCGGTAGGGCATCAAAAGACGCCGTCGGAGAATTAACCAGAATGGTTTTTCACTTTCCTACAGATGAGCCGCTTTGGCAAGCCGCTTCGGGTCATCGAAAAGGGGAGAACTGCCATGAAGCGCCAACTGGTCGAACGCGAACTGACGTCCGAAGGGCCGCGCCGCGGGGCCGTGAGCGATCCCGTGAGCGAGGGCCGGGGGCCGGTTCGCAAGGTCACCGTCAACCTCGCCGAAAGCCCGCTCGCCTGGCTGCACGCCCGCGGGCATCTTTCCGACCGGCTGTTCGATGCGGGCGAGGCGCTGCGGGCCGATTACGAGCGCAGCGCGCTGTCCGCCAGCATCACCATGCGCTGGGATCCGGTGCGGGTGAAAAGCACCGGCGAGCGCGGGCTTTCGCCATCCGAAAAGCAGATCGCCGCTCGCCAGCGGTTCGACGGGGCGATCAAGGCGGCGGGGCGGGGGCTGGAGGACATCCTGTGGCGCGTCGTCTGCGCGGGCGAGGCGCTGCCGGAAGCGGAAAAGACCCTCGGCTGGCCAGCGCGCAGCGGCAAGCTGGTGCTCAGGATCGCGCTGGAGCGGGTGGCGGAATTCTACCGGTTTACCTGAACGCCGGGAGGCAGGATTTTGGTTTCTGGACAGTGTCTCATGTGTCTCATGCTTCAGGTTGGAGGGGCTGAAGCTGAACGGCGGGATCAGCCTTCCACCATCTCCGCCAGCATCAGCCAGCGCTCCTCCGCCGCGTCCTTCTCGGTGCGGGCATTGGCGATGCCTTCGCTGATCGTGGCGAAGCGCTTGGGGTCTTTGGCGTAGAGGTCAGGGTCGGCCAGCAGCGCCTCGCCCTTGGCGATGGCGGCTTCGAGCTCGGCTATCCGCGCAGGCAGGATCTCGTAATCGCGCTGGTCCTTGTAGGAGAGCTTGGCGCTTGCCTTGCCGCCCGCAGGAGGGGGCGGGGGAGCGGGCTGGGCGGCGGGCCTGGCGCCGCCCGCAGATGTAGCGGCAGGCTTGCGCCGCTTGGCTTCCCAGTCGGCATAGCCGCCCGCGACAATGTCGACCTTGCCCGACCCGGCGAGCCCGAGCGTGAGGGTGACGGTGCGATCGAGGAAGTCGCGATCATGGCTGACGATCAGCACCGTGCCGTCGAAATCGGCGATCACTTCCTGAAGGAGATCAAGCGTTTCGAGGTCGAGATCGTTGGTCGGCTCGTCGAGCACTAGCAGGTTGGCAGTGCGGGCGAACTCGCGCGCCAGCAGCAGCCGCGAACGCTCACCGCCCGACAGGATGCCGACCTTGGTGTCGACCAGTCCGGGATCGAACAGGAAGTCCTTGAGGTAGGCCATGACGTGCTTGCGAACCCCGCGCACATCGATCCAGTCGCCGCCCTCGGCAAGGATCTGGCGCACCGTCGCATCGGGTTCGAGCAGCTTGCGCTGCTGGTCGATCATCACACCGGACAGCGTGCGGGCATGGGTGACGGTGCCGGTGTCGGGCTCCAGCTCCTTGGTCAGCAGCTTCAGAAGCGTGGTCTTGCCCGCGCCGTTGGCACCGACGATGCCGATGCGGTCACCGTTCTGGATGCGCAGCGAGAAGGGCTTGATGATGGGGCGTTCCCCATAGGTCTTCGAGATGCCTTCCGCGACGATCACCGACTTCGACTTGAAGTCGTCATCGCTGGCAAGCTTGAGCTTGGCGGTCCCCGCGCCGGAGATCATCGCGGCCCTGACCGCGCGCATCTGGTGCAGCTTCTCCAGCCGGCCCTGGTTGCGCTTGCGCCGCGCCGTCACCCCGCGTTCGAGCCAGTGCGCCTCGATCTTCAGCTTGGCATCCAGCCTTTCGGCAGCGCGGGCTTCCTCGGCGTAGACCTGCTCTTCCCATGCCTCGTAACCGCCGAAGCCCACCTCCTTGCGCCGCAGTGTCCCGCGGTCGAGCCACAGGGTGGCGCGGGTCAGGCGGGTAAGGAAGGTGCGGTCGTGGGAGATGGTGATGAAGGCGCCGCGATAGCGCGAGAGCCAGTCCTCCAGCCAGTCGATCGCGCCCAGATCAAGGTGGTTGGTCGGTTCATCCAGCAGCAGCAGATCGGGCTCCTGCGCCAGCGCGCGGGCAATCGCGGCGCGGCGCTTCTCGCCGCCGCTTGCCGTGACGGCAGGGCGGCTCATGTCGATGCCGAGTTGGCCGGCGATGGCCTCGACCTCGTGCGCGGCAGGTGCATCCTCGCCGCCGACTGCGAAGTCCATCAGCGTCTCATACTTCGAGAAATCGGGATCCTGTTCGAGGAACACGATTCTGGTCCCCGGCTTGGTCCGCCGCTGCCCGCGATCAGCCTCGATCTTGCCGGTGATGATCCGCAGCAGCGTCGTCTTGCCCGCGCCGTTGCGGCCGATCAGCGCCAGCCGGTCGCCGGGCAGCACATGCAGATCGATCGGCGCCGCGCCGCTGGTGGGCGTCGGGCCGCCGAACAGCCAGCGTCCGCCCTGTTGCAGCGCGATGCCTTCGAGCGAGAAGATGGGAGGTTGTGCCATGCCCGGCGCTCGTTAGGGACTTGCACAGGGCCTGCCAAGGCGGTTCAGTCCTGCGAAAGCTGGATGGGTCCATTGGCGCGGCTCACTGGAGGAAATTGCTTATGGTCCGTCCCGCTCTTGCCCTGCTTGCCGCCAGCGCGCTGGCGCTTCCCGCTGCCAGCCTTGCCGCTGCCGAAGTCGCCCTGAAGGCCGATGGGCCGGTGGTGGAGCTGAGCGTGTTCGAAAGCGTCTCGGTCGCCCCCGATATCGCCACCATTGGCGCAGGCGTCACCACCGAGGCCCCGACCGCAACCGAAGCGCTGCGCCAGAACTCGGCGGAGATGACCAAGGTGGTCGCCAAGCTCAAGGCGCTGGGCATTGCCGAGCGCGATATCCAGACTACCGGCATCAACCTCAACGCCCGCTACGATTACGATCAGGAAAGCCAGCGCACCGTGTTCCGCGGCTATCAGGCGTCGAACCGGGTCAGCGTCATCCTGCGCAAGATCGACCGTGCGGGCGAGGTGCTCGATGCGCTGGTCGCGGCCGGAGCAAATGACCTGAGTGGCCCTAGCTTCAGCATCGAAAACGACGAGGCGGCCAAGGACGCGGCCCGCAAGCGCGCGATCGAGCGGGCGCAGGCGCGGGTCAAGGCCTATGCCGACATGTTCGGATATGACGGGGCCAAGGTGCTATATATCTCGGAGAGCATCGAGGGCCGCGGGCCGATGCCGGAAATGGCGATGATGAAGGTCAGCGACGGCATGGTCGCCGCCGCGCCGCCGGTGCAGCCGGGCATGGTTTCGACCGGCATTTCCATGTCGTTCAAGTTCGAGCTGGTGAAAGGCGCGGACGGGGCTGGCAAATAAGCCCATTCACTCCTTGTTCAAAGCTGTGCAGCTAGGCATGATCGCATGATGACACCGGCTCCTTCCCGTCTTGCAGCTGTGCTGGCCGCGCTCGCCGTGGCGGGTCTGGCCGTGCCTGCTGCGGCGGCGCAGGAGCAGTCGCTCAGCGATCAGGGCGAGGCGCGGCGCGAGGCGCAGGCCGGCACCCAGCTATCCCTGCGCGAGATCGAGCGGCGCATCCTGCCGCAGATGCGCGGGAGCGAATATCTGGGCCCGGCTTACGATTCGACCGCGCGGGCCTACCGGCTCAAGTTCATCCGCGAAGGCCGCGTAACCTATGTCGATGTCGATGCCCGCACCGGACGCGTGATCGGACGATCGCGCTAGCGTTGCGCGCGGCGCTTCATCAACGGGGGACAGGCGGCCCGCCCGCCGCGGCCCTCCGCTTGACGCTGCCGCGCCAAAAGCGCACCAAACCGCCGATGATGCAGCAGGAAAATGGTGGATTATGCGAATTCTGATCGTCGAGGATGAGCCCACGCTGGGCGCGCAGCTCAAGTCGACGCTGGAGCAGAACGGCTATGCCGTCGATCTGTCGGTGGATGGCGAGGACGGGCACTTCATGGGCTCGACCGAGGATTACGACGCAGTGATCCTCGACCTCGGCCTGCCCGAAATCGACGGGCTGACGGTGCTTGGCATGTGGCGGCGCGAGGGGCGGACCTTCCCGGTGCTGGTGCTGACGGCGCGCGATTCCTGGTCGGACAAAGTCGCCGGGCTTGATGCAGGCGCGGATGATTACCTCGCCAAGCCGTTCCAGACCGAGGAGCTGATCGCCCGCCTGCGTGCTCTGATCCGCCGTGCTTCGGGCAACACCTCGTCCGAACTGACGGCGGGGGATGTGCGGCTGGACACGCGTTCGGGCCGGGTCACGCTGGCCGGAGAGCCGGTCAAGCTGACGGCGCAGGAATACAAGCTGCTCTCCTACCTGATGCACCACAAGGGCAAGGTGGTGAGCCGCACCGAGCTGATCGAGCATATCTACGATCAGGACTTCGACCGGGATTCGAACACCATCGAAGTCTTCGTCACCCGTATCCGCAAGAAGCTTGGCGCAGACGTGATTACGACCATCCGTGGACTCGGTTACAGCCTCGACGACCCCGCCGAAGCCCCGCGCGCCTGAGGCGGCGGACGAGGGCGGTGATGCGCTGACCGGCTTGCCTGCGGGCGAGGCGGCTGTGGCCGTGCCGGAAACGCCTGTCGCCCAACCTGCGACAGACCCGGCGCGCCCCGCGCCGCGCGCCAGCCTTGCGCGGCGCATGGGACTGATTGCGGCGGGGTGGATTTTCGTCCTGCTGCTGGGCGGCGGCATCGCGCTCGAACGTACGCTGACCACGCAGGTCGAAAGCAATTTCGACGAGCAGCTCGACTACATCCTCACCGCGATGATTTCCTCGGCCGAGATCGACGCTTTCGGCGAAGTCAATTTCTACCGCGCGCTGGGCGACCAGCGCTTTCTGGAACCGGGCAGCGGGCTGTACTGGCAGGTGAGCGGCGCGGGGCATGATCCCTGGCCCTCGCGCAGTCTGTGGGACCGGACGCTGAAGCTCCACGGGGTCGAGACCGCCGGCGACCATTTCGACAGCGATGTGCATTTCTACAACTCCGCCCAGTTCGCCGGAGAACCGCTGCGGATTGCCGAGCGCACGGTGATCCTGCCCGGCAGCGAGACGCGCTGGACCTTCGCGGTCGCCAGCGCCACCGAACAGATGGACGCGCAGATTTCGCGCGTGCGGCTGATCCTGATCTGGAGCTTTGCGGTGCTGGGGCTCGGCCTGCTGGTGATGGCGCTGCTGCAGATCCGCTACGGCCTCTCGCCGCTCAGGCGGGTGCGCGCGGCGATCCAGAACCTGCGAACCACTGGCGCGGGGCGCATTACCGAGCCGCTGCCGCTGGAAGTGCAGCCGCTGGTGGAGGAGCTGAACGCGCTGCTCGAACATTCCGAGCGTCAGGCCGAGGAAGCGCGCCGCCACGCGGGCAATCTTGCCCACGCGCTCAAGACCCCGCTGACCGTGCTGACCAACGCCGCCACCGCCCGCGCACCCGATCTCGGGCCGACGGTGATGCGCGAGACGCGCACGATGCAGCGCCATGTCGATCACCACTTGGCCCGCGCCCGCGCTGTGGGGCGGCGCGCCGCGGGTCATGCGCGCACCAATGTCAAAGCCAGCGCCGAAGCGGTGCGCCGCGCGGTCGAGCGGCTCTATCCCGACGGGCGGCTCGACATTGCCGGCAGCGGCAGCGCCGAAGTCGCGGTCGAGCGACAGGACCTGGACGAAATGCTCGGCAACCTGATCGAGAACGCCGCGAAATATGGCGGGGGCAGCGTGTTCGTCACCATCGATCCCGATGATGATTGCGCCGAGGGGCGGGCGGGCGAATGCCTGATCTGGGTCGAGGATGACGGCCCCGGCATCCCCGAGGCCGAGCGCATTCGCATCTTCGATCGCGGCGCGCGGCTCGATACCGGCAAGCCCGGCACCGGCCTCGGCCTCGGCATCGTGCGCGATGTGGCGGAGATCTATGGCGGCAGCGTCACGCTCGGCACTAGCGAGGATCTGGGCGGCCTGCTGGTCGAACTGCGCCTGCCGCGCGCGTGATGGCGAAACCTGCGAAGGGTTTTCCCGCGCCTTACGTTAAGCGGGCGAGTGAACCACCACAAGCAACCGCAAACGGGGCCATTTGCGCCGAGATATGAGAGCTGGCGGCGAGCCTTCCCGGGCGACCCCGATGGCCGATGACGCGGCGCTCGCCGCGCGGCTGGCGGCGCGCGATGCGGGTGCGCTGCGCGAGATGATCGCGCGGCACGCGGGCGCTCTGAACCGGATCGCTTACCGCATGGTCGGCGATGCTCACGAGGCCGAGGATATTGTGCAGGAAGCGTGCTTGAGATTGTGGGACCACGCACCGCGGCTGGCGCAGCGCCATCCGGCGGGCACGCCTGCGGGCGGGGCCTTACGCCTGTCCGGCTGGCTCAAACGGGTGGTGACCAACCTCGCGATTGATCGCCTGCGCGCGGCGCGCCGTCTGTCGGGTGATGATGTGCCCGAGCGGGCCGATGATGCTCCGCTGGCCGACAGTCTGATCGCCGCCGCGCAGCGCGACGCGGGCACCCGCGCGCTGGTGCTGGCGCTGCCCGAACGCCAGCGCGCGGCCATCGTGCTGACCTATTACGAGGAACTGCCCAATGCCGAGGCGGCCGAGGCGATGGACATGAATATCAAGGCGTTCGAAAGCCTGCTGCACCGCGCCCGCGCAAGCTTGCGACTGGCTTTCACCGCGCAAGGGGAACAGCCATGAGCCGCGCCGGTCACGATGACGGCGCGCCGATCACCCCCGGCTCGCCGCTCGCCCGCGCGCTCGATGATTTCGCGGTGCCCGATCTGACCGCAGGCTTTGCCGAGAAGGTGCTCGCCGCCGCCGAAGTGCGGCCCGCGCCGCTACCCGAACTGCGCCGCAGCGGGGCGGGCCGGGCGACTGGCTGGCGGCTGGGGCGGCGGATCGCGATCGGCGTGGTCGGCTTCAGCGCGCTGGCGACCGCCGCTGCTGCGACCGGCTTGCTGGAGCGGGTCGGCCTGCCGGTGCCCTCGGCGGGCAAGGTGTGGGCCAGCATCACCGGCACGCCGCCCGCCAGCGTGCCTGCTCCGGCTTCCGCGCCGCTTGTCGCCGCGCCTGCCGATCCCGCTCCGGCCACGCTCGCACCGGTCCGGATCGACGGCCCGATCGATACGCCGGAAGAGCTGGGTGAGGCCTTCCGCCGGATCGACGAAGTGCGGCAGGGCCGCTCGGAACTGCGCCGCCAGCAGATTGAGGCGCGCATCACCCGCGAGAAGGAACGCCGCGCCGCCGCCGGTCTGCCGCTCCCCACGCCCGAGGAGGAGGCCCGCATCCGCCAGCGCCTCGAAGCCGCGCGCCTGCGCCGCGAAGGCGAACTCGCCGAGCGCATCGAAGCCCGCCGCGAGGAACTGCGCGCCCGGATCGAGAGCGGCGAGGCGCTGACCCGCGAGGATATCGTGCGCCCGCTGCGCGAAGACCAGCGCGCGCTCCAGCAACAGGGGCGCCTCGAACGCATGCGGCAGATGAGCCCCGAACAGCGCCGCGAGGCCCTGCGCCAACTCCCGCCCGAACAGCGCCGTGCCCTGCGCGAGGCATGGCAGGAACGCCGCGCCCAGCGGCTGGGCGAGCAGGCTCCGGCACCGCTTCCGCAGGCCGACACCGCGCCTGCGCCCGAGGCCGAACCGCCGCGTTGAGCTGGCATGGTCGCCGCCGGTTCAGTCGCGGTTCACGCCTTGGAGGCGATTGATTTCGCTCACCCTTGTAAAAGGAGGCGCAGGCGATGGGCGTGGCGAAGATCGGCGTGTTAGCCGCAGTGCTTGCCCTGTCCGCCTGCGCCAGCCCGCGTGAGGCCGGGTTTCACGGCCAGCGCACTGTCTTTGCTAATCCCTATGTCCCGCCGGTGATCGATCAGGGCACCATCGGCCCGCGCTGCGACGAGGTGCGAATCCGGCGCTCGGTCTGCACTTCGGGTGCGATTCTCTATCCCGGGCGTGGGAGCCATGCGCTGCTGCCTGACGGGCAGGTCGTGCGCCTGACCCGTGCCGAGCGGCGCTTCTTGCGCGAGCGGGCCGAGGCCTTGCAGGCGCAGCGCGATGTGTTCGAAGCGCTTGCCAACGGCACGCCGCTGCCGTCCGGCTCTCCGGCTTTGCCGCCGGAGCTTCGGGGAGGTGGCGCGTCATCAACACCCCCGCCGACGCTGCCGCCTGCTTCGACCAATGGCAGAGGCAGCGGTGGCCGCGGGCGCGAGGCCCGCGTGCCGCACTAGCCGGGTGTCAGCCGCCGCGCGCCTTTTCGTGGTGGCGGATCACTTCCTCGATGATGAAACGCAGGAATTTCTCGGAGAATTCCGGATCGAGGTTGGCCTCCTCCGACAGCTTGCGCAGCCGCGCGATCTGGCGCGCCTCGCGGTCGGGATCGGCGGGGGGCAGGGTGGCTTTCGCCTTGTATTCCCCCACTGCCTGCGTGATCCGGAACCGCTCGGCGAGGATATGGATCAGCGCGGCATCGATGTTGTCGATGCTCTTGCGATAGGCGGCCAGCACCGGATCGGGTGCGGGGGCGGGCGTTTCGGGCGTTTGCGTTTCCTGCGGCATGGCGCGCGAAACTAGCAGCAAATCTGCGCTTGCCAAGCACGCGAGCGCCGCCCTAATGCCCCACTGATATGACTGCCGAAGTCGTCCCCCTGCCGCGCAAGGCTCCGACCCTTGATCCGATGCTGTCGCTGACGGCGGCGGGCATGAATTCCGTCAACGCGGTTATCCTTGACCGGATGCAGAGCGAGATCCCCCTGATCCCGCGCCTTGCCGGGCATCTGATTTCAGGTGGCGGCAAGCGCTTGCGCCCGATGTTGACCCTCGCAGGGGCAGAGCTGGTGGGCTACAAGGGCACGCGCCATTACAAGCTCGCCGCGGCGGTGGAGTTCATCCACACCGCCACCCTGCTGCATGACGACGTGGTTGACGGCAGCGAACTGCGGCGCGGCAAGGCGGCGGCCAATATCATCTTCGGCAATCCGGCCACCGTGCTGGTCGGCGATTTCCTGTTCAGCCGCGCCTTCGAGTTGATGACCGAGGATGGCTCGCTGAAGGTGCTCTCGATTCTCTCGCGGGCCAGCGCAGTGATTGCCGAGGGCGAAGTCTCGCAGCTTTCCGCGCAGCGCCAGATCAACACTAGCGAAGAACAATACCTCCACATCATCGGCGCCAAGACTGCCGCGTTGTTCGCCGCTGCCAGCCAGATCGCCGCCGTTGTGGCCGAATGCTCTGACGAACAGGAGCGCGCGCTGGAGGCCTATGGCCGCAACCTGGGCGTTGCCTTCCAGCTGGTTGACGATGCGATCGACTATGATTCCGACGCCGCGCAAATGGGCAAGGAACAGGGGGACGATTTCCGAGAGGGCAAGATGACCTTGCCGGTGATCCTCGCCTATGCCCGCGGCAACGAGGAAGAGCGCAAGTTCTGGAAGGACGCGATTATCGGCCACCGCAGCTCGGATGATGATCTGGCCCATGCGATTGCGCTGATCGGCAAGCACAACGCGCTGGAAGACACGCGCGAACGGGCACGCCATTTCGCGCACCGGGCAATCGACGCGATCTCGATCTTCCCCGACGGGAAGGCGCGTCAGGCGATGGCCGAAGCGGCGCAATTCGCGGTCGCGCGCGGGCATTGATCCGAGTAACGGGCGGGGCCATGCACCCCGACCTGCCCATCCACGCTGTCTTGCCCGACATCCGCGCCGCTCTCGCGGGCGCGGGCGCAGGCGTGCTGATTGCGCCGCCGGGAGCGGGCAAGACCACCGCGGTCGCGCCGGACCTGCTGGGCGAGCCGTGGTGCACCGGCCAGATCATCCTCACCTCCCCCCGCCGCGTCGCCGCCCGTGCCGCTGCCGAGCGTATGGCGGAACTGCTCGGCGAGAAGCCGGGCGATACGGTGGGCTACATGACCCGGCTCGACAGCAAGGTTTCCGCGCGCACCCGCATCCTTGTCGTCACCGAGGCGATTCTGGTGAACCGGCTGGTTGAGGACCCGGATCTTCCCGGCGTCTCCGCGCTGCTGTTCGACGAGGCGCATGAACGCGCGCTCGACAGTGATCTGGGGCTGGCATTGGCGCTGGAAACCCGCGCCGTGCTGCGCGAGGATCTGCGGGTGCTGGTGATGTCCGCCACCATCGACGGGGCGCGTTTTGCCCGGCTGCTGGGCGAGGGCGCGCCGATTATCCAGAGCGAAGGGCGCAGTTTTCCGCTCGCAATCAAGTGGCTTGGTGGTGATGCTTCGCAGGTGATCGAGGATCGTATGGCCGCCGCGGTGCTGACCGCGTGGCGTGAGGAGGCGGGCGACATCCTCGCTTTCCTGCCGGGCGTGCGCGAGATCGAGCGGGTGCGCGAGCGGCTTGCAGCGCGGCTCTCCGATACCCCCATCCACCCCTTGCACGGCCAGATTGAACCCGCCGCCCAGCGCGCCGCGATCCGCCGCGATCCCGACGGCCGCCGCCGGATCGTGCTGGCGACCGCGATTGCCGAGACGTCGCTGACATTGGACGGGGTGACCGTGGTGGTCGATTCCGGCCTCGCGCGGCTGGCGGAGTTCGACCGTGCGGCGGGCACCACGCACCTCGTCACGCGGCGCGCCAGTCAGGCCTCGGCAGCGCAGCGCGCGGGCCGTGCGGCGCGGCAGGGGCCCGGGGTGGCTTATCGCCTGTGGGAGGAGGCTGGCCACGCCGGTCGCCCCGAATTCACGCCCGCCGAAATCCTCCAGGCCGATCTCGCCCCGCTGCTGCTGCGGCTGGCCAAGTGGGGCACAGCCAATCCCGCCGCGCTGCCGTGGCTCGACCCGCCGCCCGAGTCTTCCGTTGCGGCGGCAAGGGCTGCGCTGGAGGCGCTGGGCGCGCTTGCGGATGGCCGCATCACGCCGTTGGGCGAGGCGATTGCCGCACTGCCCATGTCGCCCGATCAGGCCGCCGCCGTGCTGCACGGCGCGGCGGCAGGGTGCGGCGAGGAAGCGGCGCGGCTGGTGATGCTGTTGCAGGAACGCGGGCTGGGCGGGCGCGGCGAGGACTTGCTCCAGCGCCTCGCCCGCTGGCGCGGCGACCGCGCCCCGCGCGCCGTCGCGGCGGGCCGGATCGCGCAGGGCTGGGCGGGGCAAGCGGGCAAGCTGGCAGGTGTAATCGGGGACAGCCCTGCCGCCGATGCCGCCGAGGCGATGGCACTCGCTCGCCCTGATTTCGTCGCCCGCCGCCGCGATGCTTCCGGCGAACACTGGATCAGCGCAGGCGGGCGTGGCTACCAGCTCGATCCCGCCTCGCCGCTGGCGCGCGCCGAGTGGATTGTGATCGGCGACGCGCAAGGTCAGGCCAAGGGTGCGCGCATCACGGCCGGGTGCGAAATCGCCGCCGACCGCATCCCCGCGCTATTTGCAAAAGAACTTGCAGAGCGCGTCACAACCCGTTGGAACAACGAGAAAGGCCGTGTCGAAGCGCGGCGTGAACGGCGGCTCGGCGCGATCGTGCTGGCGAGCGTGCCGGAGCCTGCGCCCGATCCTGCGCTGCTTGTGGATATCCTTGTCGACAAGGCTCTGGAGAAGTTGGGGGATATTCTCCCCGAAGGCTTCCTCGCCCGAGCGCGTTTTGCGGGTGTCGCAGTGCTCTCGCCCGAGGCTTTGCACGAACATGCCGCCGACTGGCTCGCCCCGCTGCTCGCCGGACGGCGCGATCTCGATCTGCCGCCGCACCGCTTTGCCGAAGCTGCGCTGGGCCTGCTCGACTGGAACCAGCGGCAGGCGCTCGACAAGGCCGCGCCCACGCATTTCACCTCGCCCGCCGATACGCGCCACGCGATTGATTACGCCGGCGATGATGCCCCGAGTGTCGAGGTGCGGGTGCAGGGGCTGTTCGGGCTCGATGTGCAGCCGGTGATCGGCACCACGCCCTTGCTCCTGAAACTCACCAGCCCCGGCGGGCGTCCGGTCCAGTCGACCCGTGACCTGCCCGGCTTCTGGCGCGGCAGCTGGCGTGATGTGGTCAAGGACATGAAGGGCCGCTATCCCAAGCACCGCTGGCCCGACCAGCCGTGGCTGGAAAAGCCGAGCATGAAGACGAAAAACGCCTTCAACCGCGAATAGGATTGGGCTATCGGGCGAGCGCAATTCGGGGCGCGCAGCGACCCGCAAGGGCGAATGCCCGCCCGCAGCGGAAGCGAAGCTGGATCGCCGAAGGCGAGCCACCCGGCCGTCAGGCCTCAAGTAGCGCAGCGATAGGCGGACAAGAACGCCGCATGAGCGAGGATCGAAAGCAAAGATGTCCGCCAGAATCTATCAGAAGCCCAAGCACGCGATGCAGTCGGGCAAGGCCCATACCGATGAATGGATGCTCGAATTCGAGCAGTCCGAGGCGCGCTTTGCCGATCCGCTGATGGGCTGGACGGGCACCGGTGACACCCAGTCGCAGGTGCGCCTGACCTTCCCCAGCAAGGACGCGGCCAAGGCCTATGCCGAAAAATACGGCATCACCGCGCGCGTCCATGCGACTCCGCCCAAGCGGCTCAAGCTGCAGGCCTACGCCGATAATTTTCGGTAGTTTTCCTTCGCAGGCCCCTCCGGGGCTGCGTCCTCGCTAGACGCGCAGCCAAGCTGCGCCCGCTGCGGGCGGGCAGGCGCCCTTGTGGCCCTGCGGGCCGATCAGTACCACAAAATCCCAGTTGAAATCCCGCGCAACCCCCGCCATATGCTCGGTCGGGAGTCGGGTGGACGTTTGCGTCTGCTCACCGGGTCAGGTCCGGAAGGAAGCAGCCCAGGTGGATTGCGACGGGTCGCCCGGCTCCTTTTTCACCGACATCGCTGGCATGTGCATCATGACAAACCGGGCCCGAGCGCCTAGCTTGCCGGCATGAACGATTCCGACCCCGACCTGCCTGACGACGAGGACACCGGCCCGAGCCTTGCCGAGCTTGAGGCTGCCGGGCAGAGCGCGCTGTTCGGTGATCCGACACCACCTCCTGCGCCTGCGCCTGCGCCGGTGCAGGCCACTCCGGCCCCTGCTCCCGCAGCCAGCAACCAGCCCTACCGCGTGCTGGCGCGCAAATACCGGCCGCAGACCTTCTCCGAACTGATCGGGCAGGAGGCGATGGTTCGCACCCTCGCCAATGCCATCGCGCGTGACAGGCTGGCCCACGCCTTCCTGATGACCGGCGTGCGCGGGGTCGGCAAGACCTCGACCGCGCGGCTGATCGCCAAGGCGTTGAACTGCGTCGGGCCGGATGGGCAGGGCGGGCCGACGATTGATCCTTGCGGGCAATGCGAGCCCTGCACGGCGATTGCCGAGGGGCGGCATATCGATGTGATCGAGATGGACGCGGCCTCGAACACCGGGGTCGACGATGTGCGCGAGATTATCGAGCAGGTGCGCTATGCCGCCGTCTCGGCGCGCTACAAGATCTATATCATCGACGAAGTCCACATGCTGTCGCGCAACGCTTTCAATGCTTTGCTCAAGACACTTGAGGAACCGCCGCCGCATGTGAAGTTCCTGTTCGCCACCACCGAGGTCGACAAGTTGCCGGTGACGGTGCTGAGCCGCACCCAGCGCTTCGACCTGCGCCGCATCCCCGCCGCGCTGCTGGCCGAACATTTCGCCAAGGTCTGCCGCCTCGAAGGAGTTGAGGCCGAACCCGAGGCGCTCAGCATCATCGCCAATGCCGCCGAAGGTTCGGTGCGCGATGGGCTGTCGATCCTCGATCAGGCGATTGCCCATGCGGACCTCGACGGTGAGGGCAAGGTCGCCGCGAGCCGCGTGCGCGACATGCTCGGGCTGGCCGACAAGAGCGCGCAGCGGCGCGTGCTCGGTCATGTGCTTGAAGGCGATGCGCCCGCGCTGCTGGCAGCGGTGGACGAGCAATATGCGCTGGGGGTCGAGCCGCTGGCGTTGATGCGCGCGCTTATGGACCTGACGCACCGCATTACCCTCGCGCAAGTCTCCGGCACCGAGCCCGATGCCCCGGCCGAGGAAGAGCGCGCCGCGCTGGCGGATTTCGCCGCGCGGATGGGGGCGGGTGAACTGCACCGCTTGTGGCAATTGCTGCTCAAGGGCCACGAGGAAGTGCGCACCGGCCCCGATCCGCTGGTGTCGTTGCAAATGGCGCTGCTGCGCATTCTCCACGCCGCGCAGATGCCCGATCCGGGCAAACTGGCGAAGCGGCTGGAGGAACTGGCGGCGGGCGGCTTTGCCGCGCCGGTCGCGGCACCGTCTGCCGAAGGCACGCCTGCGCCCGCCGCGCCCGTTGGCGCTGCACCTGCCCCCGCACAGGATTGGGCCGCGCTGATCGAGGCGGTCGATGCCTCGGGCCAGCTTCGTGTCGCCCAGATGATGCGCGACCGTGTGCGGGTGATCGAACTCGTGCCCGAGCGCCTCGTGTTCGAGCAGGCCGACAACTTCCCCGATGATCCGGCGCCCGACATCCGCGAGGCGCTGTTCAAGGTCACCGGCAAGCGCTGGATGCTCGAACGCGGCAGCGGTGCGGCCCAGCCGAGCTTGCGCGAGGCAGCCGAGGCCGAAGCTGCCGCCGAGGATGCGCGCATCCGCTCCGACCCGATGGTCGCGGCGGCCTTTGCTGCCTTCCCCGAGGCCGAGTTGATCGGGACCGAGGGCAATGTCGCCCGCGCCGCCAAGGCGCCCTGGAATTGATCGCCCCCTGGAATTGATGGAGTAACCCCCGATGAAATCGATGGAAGAAATGATGGCCGCCGCCCAGAAGGCCGCCGAGACCATCCAGAAGCAGATGAACGAGATGCAGGTGAAGCTCGACTCGATCGAGGTCGAGGGCACGGCAGGCGGCGGATTGGTGAAGGTCCGCGCCAGCGCCAAGGGCCGCATTCTCGGGGTCAGCATCGACGACAGCCTGATGGTGCCGGACGACAAGCAGATCCTCGAAGACCTCGTCGCTGCCGCCTTCAACGACGCGCGCGACCGGGCCGACCGGGTTTCGGAACAGCAGATGCGCGAAATGCAGGGCTCGATGGGCCTGCCGCCGGGGTTCAACCTGCCCGGGCTGGGGTGAAACAGGCCTTCCGGACCAACCTCTGTTTTTCTGTCGCCCCGTGCCTGACACGGGGCCCGGCTACTTGTGTCCGGAGCGCATTGCCCGCCTTCCACAGCCTGAGCACCGCTCCCCATTGCGGCCCGCCTGAGGCCTACCCATATTCCCCGGGAAGGCGGGCCCACATGGCCGCCGCGGATACCAGAACATGAACCAGACCTACCCTCTCCTCCCCCTGCGCGACATCGTCGTTTTCCCCGGCATGGTCGTCCCGCTGTTTGTCGGGCGCGATAAGTCTGTGGCGGCGCTGGAAGCCGCGATGGAGGCTTCCAAGGACATTGTCCTCATCGCCCAGCTCGATCCGGGCTGTGACGATCCGGAGGGCGATGACCTGTATGACGTCGGCGTTATCGCGCAGGTGCTCCAGCTGCTGAAACTGCCCGACGGCACGGTGCGGGTGCTGGTGGAGGGGCAGACCCGCGCGCGTCTGACGGCGCTCGAAAACGCCGGAACGCATCTGTTGGCCGAAGTCGAGCCGCTGGAGCCTGAAACGGTCGCGGGCAGCGAAGTCACTGCGCTGATGCGGCAGGTAACCGAGCAGTTCGGCGAATATGTGAAGCTCAACAAGAAGATGGGCGAGGATACCGGCGTTGATCTGTCCGAGGTCGACGATGCCGGTCAGCTGGCTGACACCATTGCCGCTGCGATCAGCGCCAAGGTGTCCGACAAGCAGAGCCTGCTGACCGAGGGCAATCCCCTCAAACGCCTCGAACTGGTGATGGCCTTCATGGAAGGCGAACTGTCGGTGCTGCAGGTCGAGCGCCGCATCCGCGGGCGTGTGAAGCGCCAGATGGAAAAGACCCAGCGCGAATATTACCTCAACGAACAGTTGAAGGCGATTCAGTCGGAACTGGGCGGCGGCGATGACGGCGAGGCCAACGAGATCGCCGAACTCACCGAGAAGATCGAAAAGACCAAGCTGTCCAAGGAGGCCAAGGCCAAGGCGCAAGCCGAGCTGAAAAAGCTGCGCGCGATGCAGCCGATGAGCGCCGAGGCGACGGTGATCCGTAACTATCTCGACGTGCTGCTCGGCCTGCCGTGGGGCAAGAAGTCGAAGCTGAAAAAGGACATCGCCAAGGCGCAGGAGATCCTCGATGCGGATCACTATGCGCTGGAGAAGGTCAAGGACCGCATCGTCGAATATCTCGCGGTGCAGGCGCGCACCAACAAGCTTAAAGGTCCGATCCTGTGCCTTGTCGGCCCTCCGGGTGTCGGCAAGACCAGCCTCGGCAAGTCGATCGCCAAGGCGACGGGGCGCGAATTCGTGCGCCAGTCGCTGGGCGGCGTGCGCGACGAGGCGGAAATCCGCGGGCACCGGCGCACCTATATCGGCTCGATGCCGGGCAAGATCGTCGCCAACCTCAAGAAGGCCGGGACGAGCAATCCGCTGTTCCTGCTCGACGAGATCGACAAGCTGGGTCAGGATTTCCGCGGCGATCCGGCCTCGGCGCTGCTGGAGGTGCTCGATCCGGAACAGAACGCCAAGTTCCAGGATCACTACCTCGAACTCGATCTTGACCTCAGCGACATCATGTTCGTGTGCACCGCGAACAGTCTGAACCTGCCGCAGCCGCTGCTCGACCGGATGGAGATCATCCGGCTTGAAGGCTATACCGAGGACGAGAAGGTTGAAATCGCGCAGCGCCACCTCGTTGAAAAGCAGGTCAAGGCGCACGGGCTGAAGAAGGGCGAATTCGCGCTCACCGAAGCGGCCTTGCGCGATCTGATCCGCTATTACACCCGCGAGGCCGGCGTGCGCACGCTGGAGCGCGAGATCGCCAAGCTGTGCCGCAAGAGCCTGCGTCAGATCCTCGAAAAGAAGACCGACAGCGTCACCATCACGCCCGAAAACCTCGCCAACTTCTCCGGCGTGCGCAAGTTCAAGCACGGCGTTTCGGAGGAAGAGGCGCAGGTCGGCGCGGTGACGGGGCTGGCGTGGACGTCGGTGGGGGGCGAATTGCTCACCATCGAAAGCGTCACCACGCCGGGCAAGGGCGAGGTCAAGACCACCGGCAAGCTCGGGCAGGTGATGAATGAAAGCGTCGCGGCGGCCTTCAGCTTCGTGAAGGCTCGGGCGCCCGCCTATGGCATCAAGCCTTCTGTGTTCAACCGCAAGAACGTCCACATCCACCTGCCCGAAGGGGCGGTGCCCAAGGACGGGCCGAGCGCGGGCATCGGGATGGTAACCTCGATAGTCTCGACACTGACGGGTATCGCGGTGCGCCCGGATGTGGCGATGACCGGCGAGGTCACGCTGCGCGGCCGCGTGCTGGCGATTGGCGGGCTGAAGGAAAAGCTGCTCGCCGCGCTGCGGGGAGGCATCAAGACCGTCCTCATCCCCGAGGAAAACGTCAAGGATCTCGCCGAGATTCCGGCCAATGCCAAGGCAGGGCTGGAGATTATCCCCGTGTCCCACGTCGACGAGGTGCTGGCCCGCGCGCTGGTGGAGCCGCTGGAGGCGATCGAATGGAGCGAGGCGGATGATCTGGCGAGCCAGCCGGGAACCGTCGCTTCAGGGGCGAATCCCGGCGCTTCGGAGGTGCCAACCGCGCATTGATCGGCTAGGGAGACAGTTCTTGCCGCGATTCGCGGCGGGGTCGCTTTCCTCCGGAAAACAGGAGCCCTGTTGGCACGGCGTGGCGGACCTCGGTTCGCCGCAATTCACCTCCGCTTTGCAGGGCCATCCTGCCGGGGGTGATTTGCCTTTGACAGCCTTGCTGAAACAGGTTCAACTCCGGGCTTTTCGTGGGGCGATTCACCAGAACGACAAAATCTCGAGCCTAGGGGGTTCCCAGATGAACAAGAACGACCTGATCAGCGCCGTTGCCGATGCCAGCGGCCTTTCCAAGAGCGACGCCTCGAACGCGGTTGAAAGCGTGTTCGACACCATCACCAAGGCCCTTTCGGGCGGCGACGAAGTGCGCCTGGTGGGCTTTGGCACGTTCTCGGTCGCCAAGCGCAAGGCCTCGATCGGCCGCAACCCGCGCACGGGTGAGGAAATGAAGATCAAGGCGTCGAACCAGCCCAAGTTCAAGGCGGGCAAGGGTCTCAAGGACGCCGTCAACTGATTGACTGACACCCGCCACCCGCGGGCGGTGCAGGCACAAGAAAACCCCGTCGGCCATAGCGGCCGGCGGGGTTTCTTCTTGCGCGCGTCAGAAGAGGGGCTCAGCCGCCCGCAGCGATCAGCGCGGTCGGCGCGGCGTTGGTGCGCGGCGAGATTTTCCACACCAGCGCCTCGCCGCCGTCGGTCGTCCGCTCGGCTCCTTCGTCGGTGTTGTTGGCGAGGATCCGCATTCCGGCTGCGGTGCGGATCGTGAAGGTGCCGTCGAGCACCGGCATCCCCGGAATCTCGGGCGCCTCGCCATTGCCGTTCTCGCCCTGCTGCTCGGCCGCGCCAATCGCCGCAAGGCCCGCCAGCGAGCCCATGCCGCCCATCATCGCGCCCATCGGATTGTCGCCGCTCTGGAACACGAAGGCCGGCGCATTGATACGCACCTGACTGCCATCGCGCAGGATCATCTGGACGAAGGGATTGGTCGCCGGGAAGCCCTCGATAGTCGGGAACATGAAATCATGGCCAAGCGTGCCGCTGACCGAATAGCTCACCTCGAACAGCCCGTCGCCCTTGTGCACCACCCGGTTCCAGCCCTTCTGGCGTTCCAGCAGCCGCACCATTTCCTCGGTCGCCTTGGGATCGGTGGGGTCGATGCCGCCCATCATCGCCTTCATCATCTCGGCATCGCGCTTGGCCTTGGCGGCGCGTTCTTCGGCGCCCGCGTCCCAGTCGGCGCGCTGCGAGGCGATTTCGTCCGCAGTGCATTCGCGGACCGCGTAGGTTTCCTCGTCATAGCATTCGCCGGGGGCGAAGGGCTCGTCCGTCGTCGCCCCCATCAGCGCCAGTTTCGAGAGAGTGAGGAAGAAAATCTCGCCCTCGTAACTGAAGGTGAAGGTGTCCGGCCCGGTCAGTGCGAGCTCGGACGTGAATTTGCCCGGCGACATGAAGCAGCCCGACAGCACCAGCGCAAAGCCGGTCAGCAGTGCTGCGGCGCGCAGGCGCACGTGTGCAAACATGGTCATGATATTCCCCTCCCTCTGGCGCGTCTTCTACCCGCGCGTCGCCACCGCATAAAGCGCAATCGCCGCGGCGTTCGAGACATTGAGGCTCTCGATCGCCGAGGAGATCGGCAGCTTGGCGAGCGCGTCGCAATGCGCGGCGATGTTGTGGCGCAGGCCTTCGCCCTCGGCGCCCAGCACAATCGCCAGCGGGCCGGTGGGCATGGTGTCGGCAAGCACCGCATCGGCCTCTCCGGCCAGGCCAATGCGCCAGTAACCGGCCTCGGCCAGCTCCTCCAGCGCGCGGGCGAGGTTGACGACCCGCACCCAAGGCACGCTCTCCAGCGCGCCCGATGCGGCCTTGGCCAGCACGCCGCCTTCGGGCGGGGCATGGCGGTCCTGCGTGACAATCGCCGCCGCATTGAACGCCGCTGCCGAGCGCATGATCGCGCCGACATTGTGCGGATCGGTCACCTGATCGAGCACCACAATCGGCCGACCCGGCTCGCCGAGGGCCACTTCGTCGAGGAACACATCTTCCAGCGGCGCGCATTCCAGCACCAGCCCCTGATGCGGCGCATCCTTGGCGACCAGCCGCGCGAGATCGGCGACGTCGGCATATTCGACCGGGAAGTCGGCCGGCAGCTCGCCATCGAGACTGGCGATGCCTTCGCGCGTCGCCCACAGCTTGCGGTGCTGGCGTTCCGGATTCTTGAGCGCCGCTTCGACCGGGTGGCGGCCCCACAGGCGCACCTGCCCGGTGCTGGCCTTGCCAGACCCGCGTCCGCCCTTCATCCGCCCCGCGCGTCCGCGCAATGCGCGCTTGCGTTTACCTTCGACCATTTTCGCTCCTTGCCGGCACCTGAAAGCGTCCCCTGCCAGCAGGGCCATTGACAGGCAAGCAGTGCTTCGCCAAAGGGGCGCCTCTCGGCAGCGGGGCCCACACGGGACTCGCGCAATTTCAGAGCGTCATGCGCTCGGGAACGCCCCCCGCAAAGACGGGGACTGTGTGGACAGGTGGCCGAGTGGTTAAAGGCAGCAGACTGTAAATCTGCCCGCGCAAGCGTACGCTGGTTCGAATCCAGCCCTGTCCACCACTT
>Ga0209278_1000111_pt1 | contig 122521 bp, 116 predicted proteins | sample JI81BgreenDNA_FD_187504 | JGI IMG/M metagenome (GOLD analysis project Ga0209278, IMG submission 187504) | Wastewater effluent complex algal communities from Wisconsin, to seasonally profile nutrient transformation and Carbon sequestration -... | ecosystem: Engineered > WWTP > Effluent > Algae... | reverse complement strand
CTTTCACAGGGGGGATCCACTGTAGTGGCATAATACGTCTCTCCATTTATCAGGGGTGTGGCGGGATCCAATACCACTGCCGAAGAAACTGTAGCATACCAGTTGTTAAGACCACTCGCTTGCAAATTTGCCACGGTCGGGGTGTTTCCTGGTGATAGACAAAATGATTGTACGGCTGGTCCTGTTGGAACAGGAACCACACCTACATTCACAAAAACAGCCAAACGCGAAGTCTCACATCCCGTATCGGGATTTGTTTGACTTGCGTAATAAATGGTATTGTCTGTTAAAACGGTAGTCGTTGGCAATGGCGTACCTCCGGATGAAGTTGTATACCATCGAATGTTATTTCCATTGGCAATCAAATTGGCAATTGTTGCTTCGAGAGGATTATCAACACAAACTCCTTGAAAATTTTGTCCCGTAGGTGCTGCATAGATAGTTACAGTTACAGGCTGCCGTGTGCCGCAATTCCCAGCCGCATTATCAGCATAATAGGTTGCTCCATTGACCAAACCTGCCCCGGATGAAAGGGGTGTGGTTGAAGTGGTCGAACTGAACCAAGCGACCCCTCCCCCATTGTTAATTGCATTTAAATTAGCAATCGTGGGCGATTCTGTATTACAAAAAGATTGGGAGGCATTGGTTACGGTAGGACATTGTGCGTATGCCCATTGGGAAAAAATGAATATAAAAATCCCAAGCCCGTTATAGAGAGATTTTAGTGAAAAACGTTGTAAAGAACGATTCATAGGCGAAATCAAATTAGGGTATTACTACTTCTTTTTGATTTTTCCCATTCCGAGTTCCTCAAAGGTACAAAAAACAATCATCGCTTTATCAAGGATTGATTACTTTTAAAGTACCATTAATTTCTCGTTGCAAAAGGAAAAAAGTACGATTCTCATAGTGATCAAGACTTTTTGAATCGTATTCAAATTGAAGAAGTGTTTGTTTTGTTTTATCGTGTTGCAATGAATGAGACAAACCTTGGGCTTGAGCCATTCGTAGCGCGGTATCAAATACGATATCAAATCCTTGCATATAGACCGAATCGGGATCATCGCGGTATACTTTTCGGTATTGGGTCACAAAATTTATGTAGGACTGATTTTTTTCTATGGGTGCGTAGGTAGGATATAATGTTCGCAAAATGTTCATGCGAAGTGGGGAAATATTTTTATAGTAATCAATCAACTTAGGCTCCAATAAAGCCACTTGAATATTGTAATCGGTTACGGCATTGAGCAAGGTATTGGTTGCACTAATAATCATACTATTTTTGGTCGTTTCCAGTATAATTACATTCATCTTGCCTTTCACCAACAAGCGTTTTAAATCTTCATTATCCAATCCTGTTCGTTCAGACACCAATGCGTATTGCGCTTGAGGTAATCTTTTGAGAATTTGCTGTTTTTTATTCTCGTCTGTAAAACTGCTCACCACAATTACATTGGCATTTAAAGGCACCAACACATCAAGCACGCGTTCTCTCACTTTCATTTCGGGCTGAATGGCTACGACTTTTTTGGACTTTAACCCTTCTATATCTACTTCTGTAATCAACGGCAAGGGTAAAAAAGCCATCTTCTCAATGGAGCAGTTTCCACTTAAAAAAGCAGCATCCATTCCTTTCCAAACACGATCAGCTGTCATTTTCTTGAGGTCAAACGATTTTTTAGTTCCTTCGGCATGTATCATTTTTGAAGAAATCGTGTAACCCAATGTATTTAAGGAATCTAATGCTTTTTGAACCCCCATATGATACATTATTTCAAGTCGGGAACTTTCATCAGCGATCTGAATATCGGGAAATGTTTGTCGGGCACGTTGCCAGTCAGCTTCTGAAAAAGAAACCATAAAAGCAAATCGCTTTACCGAGGTAAGATCAGCCGTTTTAAACACATCTTTAAACTCTTGGGTGGAGACGGTCTTGTTTGAATTATCACTTTCTTTTGTCTCAGTCAGCACTTCTTTTGACACCGTCACATCGGCAGCAGGAACAACGTCAACACTAGAAACTGCAACAGTATGGGAGGTTTCAGGTACAACTGCTTGTGCGTCTTTTGGCATTTTTATAACCATACCTATTTGCACTCCTTTGGAAAGCATCGGATTGAGCTCTAAAAAATCCATGATTTTCATATTAGCCCGTTTCGACAAACCAAACAAAGTCTCTTTCGGCTGAATAGTATAATCCACCAAATCATCACGATTTAAACGCGCTGAAGTGTCAATATTTTGCGTTACGGATTCCGCGGGAACTTTATTAGGTGTACTTACAGATTCGGTAGCGATTTTCGTTTCCTCTGGAGCCGAAATCTTACTTTCCACAGCAACCGCTTTTGTTGGTGGTGGCACTAAATCACTTTTTAAATCGTCTTGTGCTTTCGCAACAGGCGTATTTTCATTTTTTTCAACGAGGCTCGTCGGCGATTCTGATGGAATACGTATTCGCTGTCCCGTTTGCAACATGCGAACTATTTGCGGATTAGCGGATTCTAATGCATTTATAGTTACCTTATACCGACGCGACAATCCAAACTTAGTTTCGCCAGCCACCACCTCATGCCAAATCCCTATATCATTGGCATTTTGATCTGCAGGAACATACAATAACTGTCCCTCTTTTAAAATTCCCGCAATACGATCCTGATTCATCGCCATCAATTCGGCTAACGATATACCAAACCGCTTTGATAAACCAAATAGCGTCTCCCCTTTTAATACCGTATAATCCCGAAGGTTCTTACTTTGTGCCTGTCGTCGGTACGAAGACAAATCTTGTTGATACGAAGTTGTTCCTTTCACTTTCAACACATGCCCTGCTTGTAATCCCGAAACTATGTGTGGATTTTGCTCCTCCAAAACCGAAATGCTAATTCCGTACAACTTCCCTAAACCGAATTTTGTCTCACCCGGTTGCACGATATGAGTTTTGAATTCACTCGAGAAATTTTCAGACTTAACTGCAACAGTCGTTGATTTTTGTGAAAGAATATTCTTGCTTTCTTCAGGACTTGTTACCGCTGAAGCACGCTCAATAACCACTGATTTAGGAATGACTAGCACATCATTTGCCTTCACCCCTTGTGCGGCATTGGGGTTCAATTTAATAATGTCGTAAGGTGTTACCTTGTAACGTTGCGCTACTTTTGCAAGCGTCTCACCCTCAGCAACTACATGGGTTTTTTGCCCTTCTTGCGCTAAAACCAAATGGCCCGCAAAAAGCAATGTTATTAACAACCTATGAAGTGTGATTTTTTTAGGGTTTTTCATCAATAAAATTATGTGAAAATCACCCTAAAATTAAAGAAAAAACCGCTGTCGGGCATCCCCAACAACGGTAGTTATTAACACGTTATTAACACTAATTTAAAAGTTATTAATAATTTTTGGTGAGTTATTAAAAATTAGAAGACAAACATCGCCCGCTCCCCCATCAAGGCATTGACTTCCTCTGTCACTTGCGCAATAACAGCTTCATCATTGGGATGCATCAAAACGCGATCGATAAAATCAACCACTGTCTCCATATCGGCTTCAACCAAGCCACGGGTAGTGATAGCCGGCGTTCCAACACGGATTCCAGAGGTAACAAAGGGTGACTTATCATCAAAGGGCACCATATTTTTATTTACCGTGATATCTGCTTTTACTAAGGCGTTTTCAGCGTCTTTCCCACTGATTCCTTTGTTGCGCAAATCAATCAACATCATGTGATTATCAGTACCGCCTGAAATCAAATGATACCCTCTTTTCACAAAGGCATTAGCCATTGCTTGGGCATTTTTTTGGACTTGTAACGTGTATCTAAAAAATTCATCGGTCAACGCTTCCCCAAATGCAACCGCTTTGGCAGCAATAATATGCATCAAAGGACCGCCTTGATTTCCTGGAAAAACAGACATATCCAATACATGCGACATCATACGAATCTCCCCTTTTGGAGTCGTTAATCCCCAAGGATTTTCAAAATCGTTCCCCATCATAATCATCCCTCCGCGCGGACCGCGTAAAGTTTTGTGGGTCGTCGTCGTCACGATATGGCAGTGTGGAATCGGGTCGTTTAACAATCCTTTGGCTATCAAACCGGCAGGATGTGAAATATCGGCCAACAATAAAGCACCTACACTATCGGCGATTTCTCGGAACCGCTTGAAATCCATATCTCTCGAATAGGCCGAAGCCCCTGCGATAATCATCTTCGGTTTTTCGCGTAAGGCAATCTCTTGGATTTTATCGTAATTCAACAACCCCGTTTCTTGATCTACTCCATAAAACACGGGGCGGTATAACTTTCCTGAAAAGTTCACAGGAGAGCCATGTGTCAAGTGCCCACCGTGCGACAGGTCAAATCCTAAAATGGTATCTCCAGGTTTTAAACAAGCGGCAAAAACTGCTGTATTCGCTTGCGAGCCCGAATGCGGCTGCACATTCACATAGGCAGCACCAAACAAGGCTTTGGCTCGATCAATGGCGATTTGCTCCACAACATCGACGACTTCACACCCCCCATAATACCGTTTTCCAGGATATCCTTCGGCATATTTGTTGGTCAAACAGGAGCCTGCTGCCTCCATCACTTGATCACTTACGAAATTCTCGGAAGCAATCAGCTCAATTCCATGTATTTGTCGGTCCTGTTCATCCAGGATTAAATCGAAGATTTGTTCGTCTCGTTGCATTTTTTAAGGGTTTTTCATTAAAGCTCCCCAAAATTACAAATTCTGTTGGTCAAATAGATTGGAACATCTATATTTGGTTGTAATTTTTTCAACAACAAATCAACAAAGACCCTATGCCGCAATACGCAAATAACCCCGATCGAAAAACTTGGCTTACTGTGCCCGAAAACAGCGATTTCCCTATCCAAAATATTCCTTTTGGTGTTTTTTTAACCAAAGAAGATGTGATCACCATTGGCACTCGGATTGGTGATTTTGCCATTGATATGGGCGCTTTACAGCAGTTAGGCTATTTTGACGACTTGGGACTCCCCGACGATATGTTCCTTCAAGATTCCTTAAATGATTTTATTGCTTATGGGAAAAAGACATGGCGTCAAGTGCGCAACCGGCTCTCTGATTTGTTTGAAATCAATAATCCAACCTTACGCGACAATGAAGAGCAGCGCAAAATTGTAATTTTCCATGTACATGATGTAGAAATGTTATTGCCTGTTCAAATTGGCGATTATACCGACTTTTACAGCAGTAAAGAACATGCTACCAATGTTGGGAAAATGTTTCGCGATCCCGAAAATGCATTACTCCCCAACTGGCTTCACATTCCAGTAGGATACCACGGACGCAGTTCCACCATCATCCCCTCGGGTGTTCCCGTCCACCGACCCTTGGGTCAGACGCTACCCGCCGATGCCACAACCCCTGTTTTTGGCCCTTCCAAATTGGTTGATTTTGAATTAGAAATGGCATTCATTACCACCGATGCAAATGTTATGGGGGAACCCGTACCAATACATGAAGCGGAAGATTATATTTTTGGTATGGTACTTTTCAACGATTGGAGCGCTCGTGATATCCAAAAATGGGAATATGTCCCGTTAGGTCCCTTTTTGGCCAAAAACTTTGCTTCTTCGATCTCGCCGTGGATTGTGATTATGGATGCGCTTGAACCCTTCCGTGTAGCCAGTCCAGCGCAAAACCCACAACCGTTACCCTATTTGCAACAAGAAGGAAATCATGCTTTCGATATTCATTTGGAAGTGGCGTTGCAACCTGAAAATAGTACTGAAACAGTGATCTCCCGTTCCAACTTTAAATATATGTATTGGACCATGGCACAACAACTCGCGCATCATACCATCAACGGATGCCGGGTAAACTCGGGCGATATGATGGGAAGTGGAACGATTTCAGGTCCCACAGAAGACAGCTTTGGTTCTATGCTTGAACTCACCTGGGGTGGGAAAAATCCGTTGCGTCTTACCGATGGTTCTGAACGAAAATTTATCCAAGATAACGACACTGTCATCCTCCGTGGGTATTGCCAAAATGATCGGGTACGGATAGGTTTCGGCGAATGCAGTAGCAAACTTTTACCTGCAGTTTCTTTTAATGTGTAAAACCATGAAACAAATTAGTGTATTCTTTATTGCCTTCTTTTTCGTAGTAAGTTGCGGTGTTCGCCAAACACAAAACGCTTTAGCCGAAGGAAATTACGATGAAGCTATCCAAATCGCTATCGATAATTTACGCCAACGAAAAGATGCCAAAGGAAAACAAGACTATGTTCTTTTTCTCGAAGAAGCCTTTGCCAAAGCCAAAGCACGCGACTTGCAACAAATTGAACTTTGGTTTAAAGACGCCAATCCCTCCAATACCGAAAAGATTTACAATACCTATGTCGCCCTTCACCAACGGCAGGAACGCATCAAACCCTTATTACCCCTTCGGGTTATCAGTCAAAACCGAGAGGCAACCTTTGATTTTGACAACTATAGTGATGAAATCGTAAGCAGTAAAAATGCCTTGGCCAAACACCTTTATGATAATGCCAAAGCACTGCTTGCTACGCGAGATAAAATGAATTTTCGCCGGGCTTTCGACGACCTTAACTATTTGCAAGAGCTTAGCCCCGGATTTAAAGACAGTGCCAAACTAATCGATGAGGCGCGTCAAAAAGGAACCGATTACGTTCATGTATACACCAAAAATGAAACGCAAATGGTTATTCCTATTCGCCTTGAAAATGATTTGTTGGACTTTAGTACCATGGGGCTCAATGATCCGTGGACAGTCTACCATAGCAATCGCGTGAAAGGAATAACTTATGATTATGGGATTTTGGTCAATTTTAGAGCCATCAATATCTCCCCTGAACAAGTGAAAGAACGTGAATTTGTGAAGGAAAAACAAATCAAAGACGGGCAAAAAAGACTTTTGGATGCTAATGGCAATCCCGTGAAAGATCAACAAGGAAATTTCGTCATGGTCGATAATATGAAAAATGTATCAATCACGATTTTTGAATTCCGCCAGTTCAAAACGGTACAAGTTACGGCCAAAATTGACTATTTGGACCTAAAAACCAATCAATTGCTCAACACCTATCCGTTGAGCAGTGAATATGTATTTGAACATATCTATGCGCGTTACAAAGGCAACAAGCAAGCTTGCGAAAGCAATTACCTTCCCTTTTTCGACCGTGTAGCCGTCCCTTTTCCAAGCAATGAACAAATGGTAGCCGATTCGGGACAAAATCTCAAAAACAAATTGAAAGAAATAATCAGTCGCCATCGGTTGCGAAACTAAAGCAAAATAAATTCCTTTGATACGAAAAATCATCATCAGCGGCATCACCTTCTCCGTATTACAAATACTGAATTTTGTGCTATGCACTGAAGTTTTTTGTGGGAGCTGTGATTATGATGCGACCCATTTCTTGTTTCAATTCTTTTTTGAAATTGATGCCCTTAATGAGTTCAGCGTTTCTCCTTCCCCAATGAATATTATTACGTGCTTAGCCGTGAGCTTGTTGATGGGAATCATATATCCCGATCGAAAATAAACACAAAAGAATAGCTTCCCCTATTCACGTTTTATTTTTAGCTACTTTTGCAAAAATTTTTCAAATATTATGGCAAATGTTAATGTAGGTTTGGTGCAAATGTCGTGTACCCACGATAAAGCCGCCAACCTTGAAAAAGCAATTCGTGAAATACGCGTAGCCGCCGAAAAAGGCGCCCAAATTGTTTGTCTTCAGGAATTATTTACTTCCTTATATTTTTGTGATGTCGAAGATTACGACAACTTCCAACTCGCTGAAGCTATTCCGGGACCTAGTACGGATGCGCTTTCTGCAGTCGCCAAAGAACTAGGCGTAGTAATTATCGCCTCCCTTTTTGAAAAACGAACCCACGGCATTTACCACAATACCACCGCGGTTCTCGATGCCGACGGAACGTACCTTGGAAAATACCGCAAAATGCATATTCCGGATGATCCGGCTTTTTACGAAAAATTCTACTTTACCCCCGGTGATTTAGGCTATAAAGTTTTCCAAACCAAATTTGCCAAAATCGGGATCCTCATTTGTTGGGACCAATGGTATCCCGAAGCAAGTCGCATCACGGCACTTATGGGTGCCGAAATCTTGTTCTACCCTACCGCTATCGGCTGGGCGACCGATCAAGACGAAGAAACCAACCAAGACCAATACAACGCTTGGCAAACCATCCAACGCTCGCATGCCGTGGCCAACGGTGTTCCCGTTGTAAGTGTGAACCGTGTGGGCTTTGAACAAAACGGTGCCATGAAATTCTGGGGCGGTAGTTTTGTCGCCAACGGGCAAGGTAAATTGTTATACCTAGGCACCCACGATCAAGAAGAAACTACGGTCGTGCCACTCGATTTAAACCAATCGGATTATTTCCGAATGCACTGGCCTTTCTTACGCGATCGCCGAATTGATAGCTATGCTCCAATCACCAAACGTTTTATTGATGAAGACTAATTTGGCAACCCCAAAAGCATTAGGCTATTATTTTCCTGCCGAATTTGCCCCTCAAGATGCACTTTGGCTCTCGTGGCCGCACAAAGAAGAATCGTGGCCGGGAAAAATTCATACCATCTTTGATCCGTATGCCGAGTTCATTTTGCAAGTGGCTTCACACCAACGCGTGTGCATCAATGTAGCTGATGCTGCGATGCAATCGTTCGCTGAAACTAAAATTAAAAACTCTGCATACGCCCAAACCCTCAGCGATTTCTCCAGCCGTTGGGCACGTATCACCTTTTACCACCATCCTACCAACGACGCGTGGTGCCGCGATCACGGTCCGGCTTTTCTTCTGCACAAAACAGAAGCCAAAAAAGCCATCGTGGATTGGGGCTACAATGCCTGGGGCGGTAAATACCCTCCATACGATTTGGATGATGTGATTCCGACGAAAATCGGTGAAAAACTTGGCTTACCCGTATTCAACCCCGGCATCGTCATGGAAGGCGGCAGCGTAGAATTCAACGGTCGTGGCACATTAATGACCACCACCGCTTGTTTACTCAACGAAAACCGCAATCCGCACTTGAACCAAGCCCAAATTGAAGAATACCTTCACAATTATTATGGAGTCGATCATATTCTTTGGCTCGGCGATGGCATCATTGGTGACGATACCGACGGCCATATTGACGATATCACCCGCTTTGTGAATGAAGATACCGTATTGACTGTGGTGGAAGAAAATAAAAACGATGAGAACTACGAAATCCTTCAAGAGAACTTGAAATTGTTGCACCAAATGCGTTTGGAAAACGGCAAGCAATTGAATGTGGTCGAACTCCCCATGCCGAAACCGGTGATTTATGAGGACCAAATTCTACCCGCTTCGTATGCCAATTTCTATATTTCCAACGAAACGGTGATCGTACCTACGTTCGCAGACTTGAAAAACGACGATCGCGCATTGGACATCATCCAACAATGCTTCCCTACCCGACGTGTGGTAGGTATCAACTCCGTCGACCTCATCTGGGGTCTCGGCAGTTTCCATTGCTTGAGCCAACAAGAACCATCGATCATCCTATAAAATAAAAGCCCCTTAATTGGGGCTTTGTTATTTTTGATAAGGAGCAAGAACCAAGAACTACAATCGCGTCCCACCCGCTTTCCGTTATATCCCCGATAAATCGGGGGATGCCACTTCAATCGGGGCTAAAAAAGAACACGGGGACTTCAAAACACGTTACCCTAACGATGCGAGGGCCGAAACCTGAATAGCTTCGTGGGAAGCATCATACACCGCCTGCCCCTCTTTGACCACAATCACTTGCGGCGATTGATGTACCACACCCAAACGCTCGGCAATCGCATTGGAAATGGGTCGGTATTCCAACAAGTCTAAAAAATAGGGCGTGATTTTGCCGTCCAAATTCCAATCGGTTTCAAATTGGCGCAACGCCATCCGACTGATACTGCATCGGGTGCTGTGCTTAAAAACCAGTACGGGATGTTCGAAAGATTCTTGGATCATCGACTCTAAATCCTTTAAATCCGTTAAGCTAATCCAATTGATATTCGATGAGGGTTCAGCTGTATTTCCGCCAAATAAAGATCCGAATAGACTCATAATTCCATTGCTTTTTTTTGCTTTTTCAAATGTACACAATCGGATTCAAAATGAAACGATTCACTCAAACCAATCAAATCCTCCATACGTTTTTTCAAATCCCACGAGCGGTGTACATCCAATTTGGCCAAACACTCCGAACAAGCATACATAGGCTGCCGATCACTTTCTTGCAAGGAATTGGTGCCGTTCATCACACACTTGGCATGTAAACAATGCGCCAATGAAAACATGTGTCCAATTTCATGCACCGAAGTCTTCACCAATCGTTGAAGAGTTAACCTATAATTATTTGCCACATACAACCGATGGAATGAGGAAACACCTACCCGCTCGGTATAACTCGCCTGACCAAATACAAAATTCCAACTTTCTTGAGGATACAAATCCGTGGGTGTAATGGCCATCACTACGACTGCATTGGGGTACTGAGTGGGTTGTAAAACCTCGTGAAGAATCGGACCCGTTTTCCATTGCACCTTTCCTGCGACAAATCGTTTTCCTGTTTCCGGAATCACTGTTGAATCCATCGGCTGGGCAAGGGTTACTTGAGTCTGATAAAATGCTGATAGGTACTTTTGAACATCCTGAATTAATCGATTTTCTTCATTAGAGAATGTTCCAATGGGCTGCAAATAAATAACAAAACGTTCTTCATCGACTTTGACTACTTCCCGTTTTAAAAAATCGACAAACGTTTGTGGCTTCTCTTTATGCTGTGCGCGCCAATCCGACGCTTCAGGTAACGGCAAAGGTTCGTCAACTTCCTGCAATGCCTTGAAATGAGGCACTTTCAATTGGGGTTGCTGGGAACAACTACAAAACAATAGCACGATAAAAACGTAAATAGTCCGCATCCCTTTTTTTAATCTTAACTCCACATTCCCTGAATTTATTGCAGTAATTAGGTGCTATCCACGACAAAAAGGCGTTTACTATCTCAATTTCAACTTGATTTTCAGCCAATTTGACAGCCAAAACCCAATGGAACGTTTATTGACGAGTACAAATTGACGTTTTCAAAACGTTTATTCCACAACACAAAGGAGAACCATAAAATGAATTTAAAAAACTTAACCATCAAGTCCCAAGAAGCCCTGCAACAAGCCCAACAAATTGCACAAGCTTTTGGACACCAACAACTCGAAAACGAACACCTTTTCAAAGGAATTTTGGAGGTCGATGAAAACGTTACGCCTTTTCTCTTGAAAAAGCTCAACGTCAATGTCGAGTTGTTCCAACGTATCCTCGACAGCACATTACAAAGCTTCCCCAAAGTATCGGGAGGTGAAATCATGCTGTCGCGTGACGCCAATACGGCTCTGACCGAAGCGGGTATTATCGCCAAAAAAATGAACGATGAATACATTTCTATCGAACACCTCGTTTTGGCCATTTTCAAAACCAAAAGTAAAGTCGCACAAATCCTAAAAGACCAAGGGGTAACTGAAAAAGGACTCGAAGCCGCCATCGCTGAATTGCGCAAAGGCGAACGCGTGACTTCTGCTTCGGCCGAAGAAACTTACAATGCCTTGAACAAATACGCCAAAAACCTCAACGAACTAGCTCGAACCGGTAAACTCGATCCTGTCATCGGTCGTGATGAAGAGATTCGACGCGTATTGCAAATCCTCACCCGCCGCACTAAAAACAACCCGATGTTGATTGGCGAACCCGGAGTAGGAAAAACGGCCATCGCTGAAGGTCTCGCCCACCGTATTGTCGATGGTGATGTACCTGAAAACTTGAAAGATAAAATCGTTTATTCCCTCGATATGGGTGCCCTAATTGCGGGAGCAAAATACAAAGGGGAATTTGAAGAACGCCTCAAATCTGTCGTGAAAGAAGTCACCTCAGCCGAAGGCGATATTGTTCTTTTTATTGACGAAATCCACACCCTTGTAGGTGCAGGCGGTGGAGAAGGCGCAATGGATGCGGCTAATATTTTAAAACCGGCTTTAGCACGTGGTGAACTCAGAGCGATAGGTGCCACCACTTTGGACGAATACCAAAAGTATTTTGAGAAAGATAAAGCACTCGAACGCCGTTTTCAAAAGGTTAATGTAGACGAACCCGATACAGAGAGTGCCATCTCGATTTTGCGCGGTATCAAAGAAAAATACGAAACGCATCACAAGGTTCGTATAAAAGACGACGCGATTATTGCAGCAGTGGAATTATCCCAGCGCTACATTACCAATCGCTTTTTACCCGATAAAGCCATCGACTTAATGGACGAAGCGGCCTCTAAACTTCGCATGGAAATCAATTCCAAACCCGAAGAATTGGATGTACTGGATCGTAAAATCATGCAGTTGGAAATCGAAATTGAAGCCATCAAACGCGAACAAGACGAAACCAAATTAAAGTCGTTGGGCTTGGATTTGGCCAACTTAAAAGAAGAGCGCAATGAGATTTTCGCCAAATGGAAGTCGGAAAAAGAAGTCGTAGAAAACATCCAAAATGTAAAGCAAAGCATCGAGGACTTTAAACTGGAAGCCGAGCGGGCCGAACGAGAAGGTGATTACGGTAAGGTGGCCGAATTGCGCTATGGGAAAATCAAAGAAGCGCAAGAACAACTCAATGCCTTACAAACCCAATTGCAAGAAAATCAAAAGGGCGATTCGTTAATCAAAGAAGAAGTTACCCATGATGATATCGCCGAAGTTGTAGCCAAATGGACCGGCATTCCCGTCACCAAAATGCTGCAAAGCGAACGCGAGAAATTATTGAAGTTGGAGGACGAACTCCACAAACGTGTGGTCGGTCAAGAAGAAGCGATTGCCGCCATCAGTGATGCGGTACGTCGCAGTCGGGCTGGATTACAAGACGCCAAAAAACCGATCGGTTCCTTCCTATTCTTAGGAACCACCGGTGTGGGTAAAACCGAATTGGCCAAAGCACTCGCCGAATACTTGTTTGACGATGAAAATGCCATCACCCGTATCGACATGAGTGAATACCAAGAACGCCACAGCGTGAGCCGCTTGGTCGGTGCGCCTCCCGGTTATGTAGGCTATGACGAAGGTGGCCAATTGACCGAAGCCGTGCGCAGAAAACCGTACAGTGTGGTATTGCTAGACGAAATCGAAAAAGCCCATCCCGATACCTTCAACATCTTGTTGCAAGTCTTGGACGAAGGGCGTCTCACCGACAACAAGGGCCGTTTGGCGGATTTCAAAAACACGATCATCATCATGACTTCGAATATGGGTAGTACGATCATCCAAGAGAAGTTTGAGAACCTCAAAGGAAGCATAGAAACGGCTGCTGAATTGGCCAAAGTCGAAGTGCTGGGCTTACTCAAACAAACGGTGCGTCCCGAGTTTTTGAACCGTATTGATGAAATCGTGATGTTCACGCCGTTGACCCAGGACAACATTCGTCAAATTGTCAACTTACAATTGAAACAAGTAACCAAAATGTTGGCCCAACAACACATCACCATGGATGCCACACCCGAGGCGGTCGATTATTTGGCGACCAAAGGCTACGATGCCGAGTTTGGCGCACGCCCTGTAAAACGAGTGGTCCAACGAGAAGTTTTGAACCAATTGTCCAAAGAAATTCTAGCCGGAACTATCACCACTGACAGCATCATTTTATTGGATAGCTTCGATGGTAAATTGGTCTTCCGCAATCAATAAGTAAAAATAAAAAGGTTGGTTTAGTTGAAAACCTAACGTGCACTTCGGTGTGGGTTAGGTTTATTTTTTGCGTTTAAATTTGTACTTTTCAAACAAAAAAACATGGAATATTCACTCTATGCCACCGCTTCTAACGGAAAACGTTTAGCCGCCTACCTCGTTGACATTATCCCTATCATGATTTTGGTTTTATGTTATTACCATTGGGTTCATGGATTTTCGATTTTTGATGTCCAATTGAAAAAAGAGAATCCTGAAGGGTATGCAACCCTTCGAAGTGCAATTCGCCTGCATAGTTTTGGTTTTTGGGCTTTGTTGTGTTTTCTATTGGAAGCATCCCCATGGCAGGGTACGTGGGGCAAAAGATTGATGGGCATCAAAGTGGTCAATGGGATGAATGAGCCCTTGAGCTGGGGACAATCCCTTAGACGAAATGTATTAAAAGTTCCAGCCTATTTGTGCTTTGGTTTGGGATTTCTTTGGATACTCCTCAATAAAAACCGCTCGGGAATTTATGATGCCTTTGCCCATACCAAAGTGGTAAACCGTTGGGAATAAATTCATTTGGAAACGCATTTTGACCAAACCATATTTTTTGTACGTTTACATAACCTAACCAAAAATAAACAACGTATGAAAAAATATGTTTTACGCTACAGTAGTATCGCCTCCCTGATTATTGTTGTATGTATGATCATTTCAACGGTTTTGTATGTGCAATACAATCAAAAACCAGCGTCCATGGCCATTGGCTTTGCGGGGATGTTACTTGGATTTTCAGCCATTTATTTTGCATTAGAACGCTACAAAAGAGATCATTTGGGACATCTTCCCTTTTTGGAAGCACTGAAAATCGGACTGAGTATTGCAGTCATTGGCTCACTCAGCTATACGATTGTTTGGATGCTTGAATTTCAATGGGTATTTCCTAACTTCATGGACCAATTTTCTGCCGATCAAATCGCGCAACTTAAAACCTCTGGTTTAACAGGAGAGGCGCTTCAAACGGAGTTAAATAAAGTTTCAGAAATGGCCGAAAATTACAAAAATCCATGGTTCCGTTTTGGGATAACGTTCTCAGAAATAGTTCCTTTTGGATTGATGATTGCGTTATTAGCGGCCTTTATTTTACGCAAAAACAAAACCTCTTAAAAAAGAAAAACCCTCAATTCATGAGGGTTTCTTTTTACTTATTTATCTCTTGTGAATCCAAAACTTTGTTTGCCTACGGTGAGTACAAATCCTTGTTTATCATCGGTGAATTGAATCGTTAATTCGGCGGGATCAAACGTAAACAAAAGATTGCCTTTATCTTCAAGGGGAATTGAAGGTTGCCCCGCTGCATTCAACATCAAATTACCATCGTCTTCCGTCAATTCAATCTTCAATGGAATTAGAGCGCTAGAATAGTTCCCAGTGTAGGCCGAAAAATCTTTCGTTTTTGCGATGCCATCTTTTTGTAAAGTCCAAATATTGTTTTCTGAATTGACATCGGGATAATCATGATCAGGATCCAACGTGATCGAAGCCAATGGTTCAGTAGAAGGAATACGGAAAGTCCAGTATACATTACGCTTCCAAATCTCAACCGGTAACGATAGACGTCCTGTAGCCCCCGACTCTGTTTTATACTCAACCACAACAGGCATTGGCATTCGCTCCAAATTGGCGATGGTCACAATGGCGCCGCGTTTGGGGTCGTTTTTCTCATAACGAACTTTCTTGATGGCTTGATCGGCCTGCCAATTGTTATAAAACCAACCGCGCCATAACCAACTTAAATCTTCACCACTCACGTTTTCCATTGTACGGAAAAAATCTTCTGGTTGCGGATGCTTATAAGCCCAACGTTCAATATACGTGCGCAAGGCAAAATCAAACCGCGCTTCACCCAAAATAGTTCGCAATAGCGTCAAACCAGCACCCGGTTTGTAGTAGGCAAGAATGCCTAAATTATCTTCCTGCATATTATCGGGAGCAGCCATGATGGGCTCCATTCTTGGATTCATTAAGACATCTGCTGCGGCATGCATGTCCTCTTTGGGTTGACGGTATTCGCCATTATTAAAATCTTGCGAACTGATGGAGTTGATGAAGGTATTCAATCCTTCATCCATCCAAGCGAAAAGACGCTCATTGGAACCGACAATCATGGGAAACCAAATATGTCCAAACTCGTGATCGGTTACCCCCCAAAGATCGGCACCTTTTGATTCCCAACTACAAAAAACAATCCCAGGATACTCCATCCCACCTTCATTTCCAGCGACATTAATGGCGGTAGCATAGGGATATTCATACCAGCGTTTGGAATAGTTTTCAATAGAGGCTTTGGTGTACTCTGTAGAACGCGCCCAAGCTCCTTGCCCATCACTTTCAACAGGATAGGCCGAGATGGCTAAAGATTTTTTACCACTAGGCAAATTAATTCGAGCGGCATCAATGATAAATGCTGGTGAAGAAGCCCAGGAGAAATCGCGGGAATTACTGATTTTAAACTTCCATGTAAGTTGTTTTTTTGCCGCAGGTCGCGATTCAGGTGCGTTAACTTCACTAGCGCCTCGAATAATCACAGTAGCATCACTATTCTTGGCCGTATTCCAGCGCTTTACTTGCTCGGGAGTATATACTTCCGTTGGATTAAGCAATTCCCCCGAAGCCACCACGATATGGTTGGAAGGGGCTGTGATGGCAACTTCAAAATCACCATATTCTAGGTAAAACTCGCCCGCGCCTTGGTATGGATGTGTATTCCAGCCGCGAACATCGTCATACACACACATGCGGGGGTACCACTGCGCCATCGTAAAAATGCGGCCGTTTTTGGTTTCGAGCACGCCCATACGGTCTGATCCGTAATCGGGGGAAACGAAGGAAAAATCCATTTTGATCCTAATTTTCGAACCGTTCCCTGCCAAACCTTGTGGTAATTTGATTTGCATGCGGGTATCGGTGATGATAAAGGGCAACTCTTTTTCGGAGGTTTTGCCATTGATTTGCGTGATTATTTTTAACGACTTGATTTGAAAACCGCCGTCAAAATCCTGACCTTTTGCCCCATTACGGCTTCCTTTCATCGGGATAACCGCATTGCCGCGCGAATCTTTTTTAAATAAATTTTGATCCAAATTCATCCACAAAAATTCCAATTTATCTGGACTGTTATTGGTATAGGTCAAAAACTCTGTTCCCGAAACTTCTTTGGAATCAGCATTAAGAGTAACCGCAATTTGATAATCGGCACGATTTTGCCAATACTTGGGTCCGGGTTGTCCACTCGCCGAACGGGTATCGGTTCCATTTTTGGTGTAAAAATGATTTCCGAATGCTTCATTGTAGTCGTAAATAGATTCTGGACGTTGTTGCTGGGCTAAGGTCACTGTCGAAAACAATCCCAAAAGTCCCAATAAAAAGGGTTTCAATACGCGTTTCATGCTTGTAAAAATTAAGTACAACAAATAAATGAAAAAAAGTACCATTTTCCTTGGGATTTAACTAATTTCACAAAAAGCAAAACCATGGCATCGCTATTTGATCCTTTTCCTTACCTCGAAACCCCGCGTTTACGACTTCGTCCTTTACGTCCCACTGATTGGGAGGCGATTATTGCACTTCGCGGCAATCCCGAAAGTATGCGTTACATTCCACGGCCGATGATCACCAACAAAGAAGAGGCCTTGTCGATGGTAGAAATGATACAACAAAAAATTGACGAGGGAACTGGGATCAACTGGGTAATTACTGAAAAAGGGGGGGATGAAATGTTGGGCATCATTGGACATTATCGGATGAAACCCGAACATTTTCGGAGTGAAATTGGGTATATGATTCTCCCTAAAGCACAAGGAAAAGGAATTGCCACAGAAGCTATTCAAGCCCTACTCGTATACGGATTTGAACAACTCCATTTACATTCTGTGGAGGCGGTCATTGATCCCCAAAATAGCGCCTCCATTCGATTAATTGAAAAACTAGGTTTCGTGAAAGAAGCCCATTTTATAGAAAATGAATACTTTGATGGGCGTTTTTGGGACGCTTTGGTATACTCTTTGTTGAAACGTAATTTTAAGCCTATTGTATGAACGAATTTGAAAAACAATTTCAAGAAATCGAGGATTATTTGAAATTTGAAGATTACCCACTTGTAATCAAGCGATTAATTGACTTTACTTTGGACACAGAAACCCTGTCGTGCTACCTCGAAATGAATCAATTTTTGGATTGGTTGGACTACAACGGTAATGACACGGCCGGTCAGGCGACACGTTTACGGCAATTGATTGATCAATTGTATGCTTTTTTGAAAGACAAACCACAGGCTCCCCGTGAAGTTTTGGTCACGTTAAAAGACGTAGTAAAAAGTTACGGCACCGGTCGATTTGGATTGGGGCCCATCGATTTAGCATTGTATGCAGGTCAAATTGTAGGGTTAGTCGGCGAAAATGGTAACGGTAAAACTACACTTTTGCGAAGCCTTTGCGGCGAATTGCATCCCTCGGGGGGAACGATCACCTATCATTTTAAGTATACCGATCGCTATGACCTACGGACACAACTGGTTTACATTCCCCAGCGTACAGATACGTGGTACGGCTCCATGTACCAGAACCTTATTTTGACGGCTTCTTCGTACGGATACGATCCCGAAATGATTGAACCGTTGACGCAATTGATAATTACGCGTTTGGGCTTACGAAAGTACCGTTTACATTCTTGGAACAGCTTGTCGTCAGGATATAAAATGCGATTTGAACTGGCCCGAATGTTGTTGCGAAAACCCAAGTTATTGTTGATTGACGAACCTTTGGCCAACTTAGACATTTTGGCCCAACAAACGATTTTGGAGGATTTCAGAGCCATTGCTAAATCGCCATTTCGACCTATCGGCATTGTACTGAGTTCGCAACAATTGTATGAAGTGGAAAAAACCTCTGATCAAGTTGTATTTTTAAAACAAGGTGTTCAAAAAAACCTTCGACAAGAGTCGGGAACGACAACAGAAACGCCCGAAAATTTCTTGGTTATTGAATTTGAAAGTTCTTTGACTCAAGGGGAATTAGGGAATTTGCTTCAACCCCTAGGATTAGAAAGTCTACAATTCAATGGCGGAACATTTATCGCTACCTTTCCCGAATCGGTAACGCGGTTACAATTTTTGGAATGGGTTACCCGTCACGAAATTCCGATGCCTTACTTTAGAGATATTTCACAATCTACCCGTCGCTTTTTTGTTTCTTAAATTCCTTTATCCGTATGTTTAAATCGATTCAACAACGTCTTATCCTTCGTTATCCCCTACTTTGGAACACCAAGTTTATTCCTATGGGAGTCCTACTTTTGGGGTTAAATTTGTGCTTTTTCATTCTAGGATTTGCCCTCAATGGGATTTCATTTGAAGAAACCCATCGCAATTTTTTTGATTTTGATGTAACGCTTCTCTTACTCTCTTTGGTGATTTCGTTACTGGTGCTGATTTTATGGTTGGTGAATTATTTTAAAAATAATATGCTAAAATCATTTTACCCCACTTCAAAATATCATGTCTATAAAGAATGGGGATTGATTTTCCTGTTATGCTTTGGTATCTCCTCGCCTATTTATTGGTATAATCTCGGGAAAGAAACGCGCTACCGTAGTTATTTTTCGAGGGAAGAATTAGAAAAACGCTGTGTTACGTTACGCGCAGGTTCCTTTTTTCTAGACGGTTCATATTCCTATCATGAGAGCGATAATACAGTAGAAACTGAAGCGGTAGCTGTAGATACTGTATCGGTTGATAATGTAGAAACGAATGGTGAGGTGCGAAATTATTTCATGTATCGCGGTAAAAAATACAAAAACACTTCACTTTTGAATAAAAACGTCAACAGTTACATCCTATTTGATAAAAAAAGTGATTCGATTGCCATTGAGAAATTGAAATTCTGGTTGGTCACTCAACAAAAAGACTCGTTGAAACAACTTTTTACCGATTACTTGAAGATTGTGAAAGAACACCAATTGGAGGCTAATATTAATGCTGAACAATGGCTCTCTTTAATCAACGATTATCCTTTGTTTGAAAAAAGTCACACCATAGGTCCCCAAATGACCAATGACGAATATTATCCCAATATATACAACAATCAATCGGTGGTGCGCGATACTATTGATCGGTATATTGCTCGCGACAATACGGGAACTGAACAGGAATTTTATAAATACTATGTGCCAGAGAAGAAATTGAATTTTAACTATGCTCGGATGGCCGATGCTCATGAAGATCCCGAGGTTAATTTGGAAACCCTAATCATCCCGGTATATTTTGCATTGGCCCTTTCACTGCTGATACTTTCGTTTCGGGTCACCTCAGGGCGTTCGTGGTTGATTGGTTTGATTGCAGTAATCATACTCAACATCATTTTGGGAATTTTCAGTGTCATTATTAGTTCCTCTTTTACGTATGGCATTGGCTATTGTGTCGCGTTTGTCATTGTGAGTGTCTTGTTTTTCAATACCGTTGGACAAAACCGAACAAAGGGTTATTCAGGCGTTGTCTTAAATCTCTTTTTATGGTTACTTCCTGGATTGATTCCCCTACTTTATGAACTGCTTGAATCCTATTTACACTACGAATACATTGGGATCGACACGATTAATTTGCAATACTCAACCGCCTACCAGTTTAAACAATGGTTGGAAAATCATGTATTTGAAATCAATTGGACAAATATTTTCCTAGTGAGTATAGTGATGCTCTTTATCGGAAAAAAAATAAGACTGTGGCGCGGAATTGCCGAAGCATAAAAAAAGGCTGTCTTTCCATGAGAGACAGCCTTTTTTTTTTAAATATAATGCATTTACTGAACGGCTAGCGATGCATTGATGTTTCCAAATCCATATTGGCTATTGCGTGTAGGAAAATAAGTCGCCGACTGACGCATTTTGGCCAAAACCTGATCGCGGTTCCACGTTGGGTTTTTAGACCAAACCAAAGCAGCAATCCCCGCCGTAGTAGCCGTAGCCACGGATGAACCTCCCACATAATCGGATAAATTTTCATAATAACTGCCCACAGGTACGGTATTCCCTGATGCTGAACGTTGCATTTGTACGGTAAATTGAATTTCACTTCCGCTGTGGCAAACATCGCATTTTTGATTGGATGTTCCTTCTTTCACCCCTGTCACCGCAACTACTTCAGGCATCCAAGCGGGGAAAATGACCCCCACAAAATTGGTAAAACTTGTAGATGTTCCGCCTGCACAGAAGATTAACTTTCCTCGACTGTGGGCATAACGAACACCATCTTCAATGCGTCCTACCGAAAAAATATGTCCCATCGACATCGAAATAATACGCACGGCGGGGTTATTTCCCAAAGCGGTAAAAGCATTTTTTACGCCATTTTGCTCATGATACCCATCGAGAACTACATTGGAAGCAGCACGATACGTAATTAAATTGGCATTGTATGCGACTCCAACGGGCAATCCGCGATCGTTGCGAGGTGCCGCGGCAACCCAAGCCATGCTGGTTCCGTGACCACAGCGGTCGTTGGGACCATCGGTGGTAGTACTCCAAGGCCAAATTGAATCGACAAAGGTGCCAAATTTTTGAATGGAACGCCCTGTAGATGCGCCGTTATTAAAGTTAGACCCCAACAAAGATTGCGAAGGAGACGTTCCCGTATCTACAATTCCAATGGTGATGCCACGGCCTGTTGATTGTGCCCAAGCCGCCGGAATTTGATGCTGGTTGAAGGTCCAAGGCACGCGAGCATTGGGCGTAACAGTTGTAAAATCGGCACTATTTAAAGTTTCAGCATCATAACCGCATCCTGAACTGGTTGAACTCTCAGGAGCCATTTGGGTATCGGCTACCGAAAAATATCGAAAATCCGCTGGTTCCACATACCGAACTAAACTCGAACGACGAAGCGCTTCAACGGTCTCTTGCTTTTCGATATAAACATCAAAAAGATTCAAAAAAGGATCGCTGTACATCAAGACTTCCTCCTTGGTTTTTCCTTCGTAATGCGCAATCATTTGCACCAATTGCTCTTGTAAATTTTGGGCTTGCGATGTCTTGGTACGATCAAATTGTTGCGCGGTCATTCCAAAACCGATGGTAGCGAGTTTATTTCCTTTTAGAATAGCACTCCACACCATTCGCGTCGAGGCAGCGCTCCATGTAAAATGCATTCCCGCTTGAACAGATTCATCAATTTTGGTTTTAATTTCCTGCGCCGTCATAGGTTCCCGTTGCGTTTCGGCAATCGTAATCTCGTCATAGCCTTTATCGTCAGAACATGCTGTAGTCGATAAAACTAGGGCCGCAAAAAACAGTGGAATAATTTTTCGAATCATAATTTTGTTTGTTGGTTACCACACGAAGTTACTAATTTTAAATCAATTGTATAAAAAAAGGTCACCCCAAAAAGTGGTGACCTTCTCGTCCGATCGCTCGGAACTAACCAATAACTCTAAACTATTAGGAAACTAGAATAAAAACTTCACTCCTACGCGCAATCCGCCTACGGTACGGGTGCCTGGATTTAAGTCAAAGGGATTAAAATTTACTGAAAAATCACTTGTACTGTCCCCTACATTGGGTTTGTTGGACGTCGAGGTGGCATTGAATAACGAAAATGATGTTTCAACGGTCATCCATTTATTGACGAAAAAGTCAAACCCTGGCGCGATATCCAATCCTACAGACGTAATTTTATCATCGGAGATTTTGTCCTTGCCAAAGGTCATAGGCAACGAAGCTTGTCCGAAGAAGTAGAATTTCCCGCCTAGACTCCAATACTTACGTACCAAAGGCTGTACAATAAACGTGCTGGTTTCGGCTGTGGTCAACGAGGGCGTGCCTGTAGTTTCGGTTTTAGAACTAATAGAACCGATTCCGATACCCAAAGTCACATCGGGGGTAATAAAATACCCTACCACTGGAACAAAAGTCGACGAAGTGGTTTCTGATGTCCCGTTGTCATCTTTGGCAAATGATACTTGACCTCCAGCCCACCATGCGCCTTCTAGTCCTTTGCTTTCTTTATCCTGTGCATTTCCGTTCCAACTCATTAAGGCAACTGCTGCTACTAAAAATAATTTTTTCATTTTGTTTTTTGTTAAAGATTTACAGGACAAATGTACCCGCATCAAAGCAGTAAAAACCTGACATTAATCATTGTTTCCCTTTTTTTTTCCATGTAAAATAGCTCCCTTTTTATGGGGTTTTATTGTACCTTTGTGGCATGATTAAAGAAGTTTCGATACAAAATAAACGCGCTCGTTTCGACTATGAAATCCTTGAAACCTATACGGCTGGGATTGTATTGACGGGAACCGAAATCAAGTCGATACGTTTGGGAAAAGCGCAAATTGCGGAAAGCTTCTGCGAATTTCACGGTCACGAACTTTTTGCCATCAATACGTATATTGAAGAATATGCCTTTGGGACTGCATTTAATCACCAATCGCGCAGTGAACGAAAATTGCTTTTGAATAAAAAAGAGTTAAAATCGCTCGCTCGAAAAGTAGAAACCAAAGGTCTTACGATCGTTCCGCTTCGACTTTTTACCAATGAAAAAGGCTTGGCCAAATTGGATATCGGTTTGTGCCGCGGTAAGAAAAACTACGATAAACGGGAAACCCTAAAAGATCGGGATACACAACGGGATATCGACCGTTTAAAAAAGGCGTTTTAATATGCTAGATCAACTTTTGAAACAGGGGCGCGAGGCTTCAGGCTTGTCTACACGAGCCTTGGCCCACCAATCTGGGATTGATCAAGCATTAATCAGTAAATTTGAAAATGGCAACCGGATTCCCACCCAAGCACAAGCGCGTTTGTTGGCCGAATTGCTAGGGATAGCACTTCAACCTGTGCTCGTTGCATGGTACCGCGTCAAACTCTTGCACCTTATTGATTTTAACCCTGAAGCCATTGAGGCAATCACAGGGATTTTGGAAGAAAAAGGATTGAACCTTGCCAAAAGTGCTGAAAAAGAAGCCCAAATTGCGTCCATCCTTTCGGAAATTGATCTTTTAAAAAATCGTTTACAAAACTTATAAAAAAAATCCGGAGTTACCTTCAACTCCGGATTTCTTATTTTATTTGAAACCTACGATTTGCTCCTCGGCGGCAATCACATCTTCGACATACTTTTTGTAATTGAGGTATTCGGCCGTATCGATGTCATTCCAATCTAAAGTTACATCTCGGGTTACTTTTAATACATTGGGACTCACACTTTCAAAGCGCAAACTGTAGGAATGCCCTTTGTATTGATAGGTTTTACTCTCGGGAATCTCCGAAAACTTTTTGCCCGCGGGTATGGTCAAAATAACCTCACTGTGGTAGGCATTTGAATTTTCATACTTAAAGTACTGAATCGGATAGTTGCGTTTGTCAAGCGCTACGATATCACGCGTATATACTTTATCCAAGAAGGGAATTTCGGTAATTTTTAAGTTCCCTACATTTTGTAAACGCTCGGCTATGGTAAAACGCGTTTCAAATGTGATTCCTTTTTCAAACGTATCGTTTTGAATGGATTTTGCACTTTGGAAGGTTACATTTTTCTTCAATTTATTGTTGTAATCTTCTTCTATACGCTTTTTGCGAATGTCTTCTGTAGTCGCGTCGGAGAACAATTCATTGTAATAGGATTTGTTAGCGCCTTCAACGGTAAATGTATTGACAAAGGTTTTTACATTTTCATCTAAAGTCACTTCGGTTTTGGCGCGCGCCACATTGCGAAGGGCATTGTCAAAAGGAATTCGAATTATTTGGGACTTTTCATTCTCCGCTTTGTCAAATGAAATTACCAAAGCATTGGCCGTATACAAACTGCTAGGCAATGCTTTAAACGGTAAATACTTATCGGTCAATTCCAAGAAATGATCTTTTCCATCCAAAGTCACCCGCACGATACAATGGTTGAACTCATTGGTTGGAAGGGCCATGGATGAAAATCCGTTATCATTGGTCATCACCAAAACCAAATTCGCTTTTAACCCCGCTTGCTCGGCCAAAGCCACAAATAAGGTGGAAACATCTTTACAATCGCCCAACTTCGTAGTAATCGTTTTGGAGGGTTTTTGAGGCACGTGACCACTTTGACGGAAATCTTGAGAGCTGTACTTGATGTTGCTTTCAATATAGGTGTAAATCGCTTTGGCAATCGCTTCCTGAGACATGCCGGTTACTCCTTTTGGGAAAATCTCGGCAAACGTTTTACGCGTCACTTTGTCTTGCTTTAATTGCTTTTTCACCAAATCCGAATACCAGTTAGAAATTTCTTTCCAACTCTTAATCGTTCCGATACGAATAGTATTGGTCAAATCCGAATTATCAGCAGCGTAAGGTTCTTGCAAAGGCATCGCAGGAACATTCAAACGTTTGTACAAGGTGAGGTTCTTTCCGTTAATTTTCTTTTGCGTAGGCGTCACATTTCCATTGGAAAAATGGGTTAAAAACTGAACGTCTTGCGGATAAATAATCCCAAAAATCACCTCAACGGCAGGATAAAAACTATTGAAATAGCAGGACACATCAAAATCGCGGTAAAAACGTCCATACGAGTTTTCATAACGCTCATATTGAATGTAAATCACGTCGCCAACTTTTAAATCGGTAAATACCAACGTTCCGCTACCCTCTTCGGCAGGGACAATGGTACCGTCTTGTTTCACTACCTCTGACTTTAAAAGCGAATTGCGATACGATTGCATATCGTATTCTTTCATTTCCTCGATTCCTTGCTCGGAAGTAATTTCATACAGGTAGGTCACTTTTGACTTGCGACCCCCTTCAGGAAGTACGTTGACAATGTATTCGTCCAACAAAACAGTTACTCCAAAATCGCCTTTTAACGTCGTATTGCGGCGTTTTTTGATAATTTCATAAATGTCTTTGGAAGCCACTTCCTCAATTTCATCGGGTGTTTTCGTCATATCATACAACTGCTTACGCAAACTGCTATTCCCCGAATTGTGGGTCAATGACTTACGGAAATACACCTCAGCTTCTTTGAGTTTGTTTTGGTTATTGTAAATGGTTCCCTTTTGTTGCATCAAGCGAAACGAATACGGGAAATTTTGCAAGGCCCGATCAATTTCAACCATCGCTTCATCATAGCGTTTTTCTTTGATTAACAAATCGGCATAATCATCGCGCATTCCATTATGGAAAGGATAACGGTCGGAGATTTCTTTGGTCAATCGCATCACATCGTCCTTACGATTGGCATCTTCATAGTAGGAAATCAAATTCTTTAACGCGGTAAAATTCTCCCGCTTGGCCAACATTTCCTCCATCATAGCGATGGCTTTACTTTTATCGTTTTTCAACCGTTCGTAAACATTAATAAAAGAAGTGATGTAAAATTCGTTGTAATTTGAATTCGAAAACAATTCCTCTAGTTTGGTGGTCATCTGATTTAAATCGGATTTCCGTGAGGCGAGAATAAAGTCAAAAACCGTGTTGATGGCTTCCGATTTTACGGATTTCAATTTCTCTCTAAACTTTTCCAATTCAATGATGGAAGTCGAACGCAACCAATCGCTGTCTTGAACTTTCATCAAGAAATTGTAATAATACCCTTCGTCATTTACCTCAATATTCTTGGCTACTTCCTCCGATTTTTGATTCTCCTCGCGATTGTTCAAATTGGCAATTTGCATCACTTGAATCAAGGAAGACTTCGGATAGAGCTTCGTCAATTCTTCAACAATATCGGTCGCTAACTCGTTTTTACTATTGTTATTGTACGCTTCAAAAAGTAAAATCTTGTAGAGAACATTATCGGGATTTTGGGCCAATTTTTGTTTAAAAAAGGCTTCGTGCTCCACTTCCAATTCAATAGGATTGAGTTGCTCAAAGGTTGATTTTTGATAGGGCTTGTACGTATTGTATTTGTTTAACCCCTGAATTTCATTGCCTTGAGCGTCCAAAAGGGATGCAAAGAAATTGTCGTTAGATCCATCCGTAGAAATTTTCACCAACAAACGATTCATTCCTTGGGGCAACGTAAACTTCAACCGAAACGCATTCATATCGGTTGCGTCAACATCATTATTGCTGTAAATTTCGGTATCGTTGAGGAAGAACTTGATCGAACTACTTGCACCAAAATTCAAATACACTTCTTGCGCTTTGGGGTTGTCCAAAAACAATTGGGCGTACATGATTCCATCGCCATACTCGGCTTCGTTATTAAAAATATGATACCCTTCTCGATCGCGGTCAACAGGATTGTACCAGCCTACTTTTCCGTTGCTGTTGGCATCAAATAATTTGTCATTATTGGCATAGGTTTCAGGCTCGTATTCTGTATCAAAACCACTGTCATTTAGGTTTTCAAATACCCCACAGAATTGCCATGAATCCAATGCTTTCAATTTAACAATAGCTTTTTCAAAACCCGCAAAATCGCGACGGCGACGGTCACAGATGGCTTTAAAATAAATTACGATTGGGTCGGTTCCAAACAAGGGATGGGCGGCGAGTAAATCAATCTTTTTGTACGTGTACTCGTTGTAACCATTCCCATTGGGACTGTCCATCACATAGGGTTTGTAGAAAATGGGGTACAAATACGCACGGTCCTTACAAGTCGCTAGAAATTGTTTGACAAAAGTGTCATCAAAGGACATTTGCCCCATTTCGTGCGTTAAAATCGCATCGAGAATTAAATACTCCGCTTGCGTTTCTTTCTTGGATTTCAACTCTTTATCAAAGAGTTTCCGTGCTTCTTCACGCTTGTTGGCGAGTAGTAAATCCCATACTTTTTTTTCTGAAGTTTGGGCCAAAAGACCTTGGACCAATACCAGGCAGATAATAACAATTTTTTTCATAAAATAGTTTGGTTTCTAATCAAACGACAATATAGAAAGAAAATTGAATATCTTGTTAATTTTTATTTTCCAATAAAGGGACAAATTTAAACTCACCCAATTCGTGCTTTTCAAACTGGGTTTCATTTTTTCGAATCAACAAGGTCATCACCTGTTCTTTTTCACCCACGGGAATCACGAGTCGACCGCCAATTTTTAACTGAGCCATCAAGGCTTGCGGTATCGAAGGGGCTCCAGCTGTAACGATAATACGATCAAAAGGCGCATGTTGAGGCAATCCTTTGTAGCCATCGCCAAACGACAAATGCTTGGGGCGGATACCCAATTTGGGAAGAAGCAAGGACGTGGCTTTGAAAAGTTCGTTCTGACGCTCTACCGAATATACTTTGGCACCCAATTTACAGAGCACAGCGGTTTGATACCCACTCCCCGTTCCGATTTCAAGGACCTTGTGTTCTTTTTGAACTTGAAGCACTTGCGATTGAAAAGCAACGGTGTAGGGATGTGAAATGGTTTGTCCTGCGCCAATGGGAAATGCCTTGTCTTGGTAGGCAAAATCTTCAAATGAGGAGTTGAGAAATAAGTGGCGTGGAATTTGTCGAATGGCTTCCAAAACGGCAGTATCACTAATCCCTTTGGATTGTAATTGGGTAACCAATTGATTACGCATGCCTTGATGTTTTGGGGTGTCTTTCACAAAAAACTATTTTTTCGAGCGTAAAAGTACACGGAAATCCGCCAAGTTGCAAATGGAAAAGCACCTGAAAAATACAGCAAAAAATCGAGAATATTTTCTGACGCTTGCCCATGATTGTTTTTTGATTTATTGCTACTTTTGATAAAAATATCAAACTATGCTGAAAGTAGGCGTTCTCGGTGCAGGCCACTTAGGAAAAATTCACTTGCGACTTTTACAACAATCTGAAAAATACGAATTGGTAGGCTTTTATGATGAAAATGCCGACTATGCTGAAAAAATAGCTGCCGAATTGGGATACCACCGTTTTGACACCATCGCCAAACTGATTCATGCGGTGGATGTTGTCGATATTGTAACGCCAACCTTATCGCATTACAAATGTGCCAAAGTAGCTATTAAATCGGGGAAACATGTATTCATCGAAAAACCCATTGCTACTACGGTGGCCGAAGCAGAAGAAATTATTGCTTTAGCCCGTGAGTATGGAGTTCAAGGGCAAGTGGGTCATGTGGAACGCTTTAACCCTGCCTTTCAAGCCGTTCGGGATAAAATTGAGAATCCCATGTTTATTGAAACCCATCGTTTGGCAGAATTTAATCCGCGGGGGACCGATGTGCCTGTTGTGTTGGATTTGATGATTCACGATATCGATGCGATTCTCAGCGTTGTAAAATCTAAAGTGGTCGCGGTACATGCCAGTGGGGTATCAGTTTTAAGTCAGTCGCCCGATATTGCCAACGCTCGTTTGGAATTTGAAAACGGTTGCGTCGCCAACATCACTTCAAGTCGAATTTCGATGAAAAACATGCGTAAGTCGCGCTTTTTCCAAAAAGATGCCTACATCTCCGTAGATTACCTTGATAAGGTTTGTGAAGTTGTAAAAATGAAAGAAGCTCCTGAACATCCCGGGGATTTTGATATGATTTTGCAAAATGCGGAAGGCGAACGGAAACAAATTTACTTCGATAATCCTGCTGTAGCGCCCAACAATGCTATTTTGGAAGAATTGGAAACCTTTGCAGAGGCCATTCAAAACCATACTACGCCTGTGGTTACTCTAGAAGATGGAACCGAGGCGTTACGCGTGGCTTACCAAATTATTGAAGCGATGGAGCGTCAGAAATAAGAGGCTCATTTTAAAAACAAAAACAAAACAAACTAAGATAAAATACGAATGAAAACAGTTGCAGTTATTGGTGCAGGAACGATGGGAAATGGCATTGCTCATACGTTTGCACAAAGCGGATTCACCGTAAAATTGATTGATATTTCTGAAAAGTCTTTGGAAAAAGGGATGCAAACCATCGCCACCAATTTGGATCGTATGGTAGCCAAAGGAAGTATCTCTGAGGAAGACAAACACAAAACCATTGGGAACATAATTACTTACACCGACATGAAAGATGGTGTGGTCGGCGTGGATTTGGTGGTTGAAGCCGCTACGGAGAATGTAGGTTTAAAGTTGAATATTTTCAAACAATTAAGTGATTTGTGTGCGCACAACGTCATTTTAGCCACCAATACCTCTTCCATTTCCATCACCCAAATCGCGGCCCAAGTCGTGCACCCCGAACGGGTTATTGGAATGCATTTTATGAATCCCGTACCGATTATGAAGTTGGTGGAAATTATTCGCGGGTACACTACCTCCGATGAAGTAACCAAAATTATCATGGATTTATCGGTGCAATTGGGTAAAATTCCCACTGAAGTCAACGATTATCCGGGCTTTGTCGCCAACCGAATTTTAATGCCCATGATCAATGAAGCCATTGAGACTTTGTACAATGGTGTGGGCGGCGTTTATGAAATTGATACCGTTATGAAACTTGGTATGGCACACCCGATGGGTCCCTTGCAATTGGCGGATTTCATCGGATTGGATGTGTGTTTGTCCATACTGAATGTTATGTATGATGGTTTCAAAAACCCGAAATACGCCCCCTGCCCCTTGCTAGTTAACATGGTGATGGCGGGTAAATTGGGTGTAAAATCAGGTGAAGGTTTTTATGATTATAGCGAGAGTAAAAAAGCAGAAAAAGTCGCTAAGCAGTTTTTGAAGTAGACTTTAGACGATAGATGTTAGACTTTAGTCGTTAGCACAACGAACTCATAATTCATAATTCATAATTCATAATTCAAAATTCATAATTCAAAATTCAAAATGTCCACCCTGCTCCCTTTCAAAGCGGTTCGGCCCGTAGCGGATAAAGTTGCCTTAGTGACGTGCCGAAATTACGACGATTACAGTCCGGCTGAATTGGCAGCATGGCTCAATTTTAATCCTTATTCGTTTTTGCATGTCATCAACCCAGCCTATATGTATGCCCAAAAAATCACCTTAGACAAACGGTTCAAAGGCGTGGCGCATAAATACCAGGACTTCAAAGAGGATGGCATTTTCGTCTCCGAAGACACGCCCGCCCTGTATTTGTATGAGATTCAAACGAAAAACCAAACCTTTACAGGCATTGTAGGGGGCACTTTGATAGAGGAATATAAAAAAGAGGTCATCAAAAAGCACGAAGATACCTTGCAATACCGGGTGGAATTGTTCAAAGATTATTTGCATCAAACCGGATTTAATACCGAACCCGTTTTGATCACTTATCCCGACCGTGAGACATTAAATTCCTGGATCGACCAGAAAAAACAAGAAGCACCGCTTTACCATTTTTCGACAACCAACAAAGAGAAACATACGCTTTGGCGCATCGATCACCCCGAGGAAATTCAATGGATTCAAACGCAATTTGAGGCTATCCCCGAACTTTATATTGCCGATGGTCACCACCGTTCGGCTTCGGCTGAATTATTGTATGATGAAGTAGGTGACGAACACCATCCCAACGTAAATGCTTTTATGAGTTTTTTAATCGCCGAAAGCAATGTGAAAATTTACGAGTTTAATCGAATCATCCGCGATTTGAACGGCCATTCTCGCGAAGCATTTCTGGAAGCCTTAGAGGCCCATTTTATCCTCAAACCCAAGGGACAAGAATTGTGGAAACCCCAGGATAAGTTTGAATTTGGCATGTATTTGGATGGCAATTTTTACGCCTTATTTTACAAACAAGAGCATCCCAATGCGGGACTTTTAGAAAATTTGGACGCACAAATTCTGTACGATTATGTTTTGCATCCCATTTTGGGTATTGAAGATCTTCGCAATGATGAACGTATTGAATACTTGCCGGGAAAACAATCGTTACTGACTTTGAAAGAATTGGTCGATGAAGGAGAATTTCAAGTGGGGTTCATGCTCTACCCTTCAGATATTGCTGAAATCAAAGCTTTAGCCGACCAAAAATTGATTATGCCACCAAAGAGTACGTATATCGAACCTAAATTTCGAAGTGGCCTGTTGGTCTATGAATTATAACCCCAAACGCTATGCGGATCGCCGAAAACATCCACAATATCAAAGCCGCACTACCCCCTGAAGTTACGTTGGTAGCGGTGTCGAAGACCAAACCTGTACGCGACCTGATGGAAGCCTATGCAGCAGGGCAACGCATTTTTGGTGAAAATAAAATCCAAGAAATGACGGAAAAATGGGAGCAACTTCCCAAAGACATTGAATGGCACATGATAGGGCATGTACAAAGCAATAAAGTCAAATACATGGCTCCTTATGTGGCATTAATCCACGGCGTAGACAGTTTGAAATTATTGCAAGAAATCAACAAACAAGCGGCAAAAAACAACCGTGTTATCGATTGTTTACTCCAAATCCACATTGCCGAAGAAGAGACCAAATTCGGTTTGGATGCTAGCGAACTCGAAGCAATTCTAAACGCAGCGTCATTTCATAGCCTGCAAAATATTAAGGTCATCGGACTCATGGGGATGGCCACATTTACCGAGGACAACGCACAGATTCAAAAAGAATTCCAATTTTTAAAATCGCTTTTTGACCAGTATCAATCGGTTCAATGGCCCAATTTCAAACTTCAAACTCTTTCCATGGGGATGTCGGGCGATTATCAACTAGCTATAGACTGCGGTAGTACCATGGTGCGTATTGGGAGTAGCATTTTTGGTGTTCGTAACTATTCATAAATCCTTGACGCTAAAAGCCTACTTGCCTTTTTTCGTATCAAGGAAAGGTGTATTTTTGTGTCAATTATTAACGTAACACAAACGGTATTGCATTAACATTGTATTGTATACTCGACATAGAAACTACCGGCGGCCAATACAACGAAGAAGGCATTACCGAAATTGCTATCTACAAATTTGATGGACATGAGGTTGTCGATCAATTTATTAGCTTAGTCAATCCCGAGATACCCATCCAACCCTTTGTGGTGAAGTTAACGGGGATCAATAATGCTATGCTTCGCAGTGCTCCCAAATTTTTTGAAATTGCCAAACGCATTATCGAAATTACTGAAGGCTGTATCGTTGTTGCGCACAATGCCTCTTTTGATTATCGCATTCTTCGCACGGAGTTCCAGCGATTGGGGTACGAATTTAAGCGTCCCACTTTGTGCACGGTAGAATTGTCCAAAAAATTAATTCCCGACCAAGTATCGTACAGTCTTGGTAAATTAGTTCGTGCTTTGGGCATCCCAATGGCCGACCGTCACCGCGCGAGTGGTGATGCCATGGCTACCGTGAAATTATTTAAACTATTGCTCGCCAAAGACACCGAAAAAGAAATTCTCAAAGGATTGGTGAAAACTGAAATTAAGTCGGGACTTTCCCCAAAACTTCTCGATATCGTGGAAGCCCTACCTACAAAGACAGGAATTTATTACATCCACAATGAAAATGGCGATTTGATTTATATTGGGAAAAGTAAAAACATCAAAAAACGGGTGAACCAACATTTTACGGGGACGACCAGTAAAAGCAAAAAAATTCAACGTGAAGTGTTTGCCGTTACGTATGAAGAAACGGGCAGCGAACTCATTGCTTTGCTCAAAGAAAGTGAAGAAATCAAGATAAACAAACCCATTTACAACCGGGCGCAACGCAAAAGTATTTTTCAGTGGGCCTTGTATGAAGTCCTCAACGATCAAGGGTATTTAGGTCTTTTACTTCAAAAAGCCGACGGGCGAAAAAAAGAAATTACGGCTTTCAGCAGCGTTCAAGAGGGTAAAAACTATCTATTTCGTATCACCGAAAAATTCCAACTTTGCCAAAAAATCAATGGGTTGTATGAAACCCAAAACAGTTGCTTTCAGTACAAAATTAAAGAGTGTGCTGGGGCTTGTATTGGTGTCGAAGCCCCCGATAGTTACAACGCTCGTGTCGAAGCTTACCTTGAAGAAACGCAATTGGGCAACCAAACCCTTGTGGTTATCGATCGCGGCCGACGTACCGACGAACGCAGTGCTGTTTTAATTGAAAATGGCATTTACAAAGGGTATTGTTTTTACGATTTGAATTACCAAATTCACAATCTCGAAATTTTAAAAAATCTGATCATCCCGATGCAAAACAACCGGGATACACGCTCCATTATTCAGGGTTATTTGCGCCGTAATAAAGTGTTGAAAGTGCTCACATTTTAATTTTTATGAAGGGCTACTGAAAAACAACATCTCCCCTCTTTGTTGGTAAGCCTTTGATTTGAGGTAAAAAATGTGAATCGCATCCAAACCAAAATTACCTGTCAATAGAACCATTTTGCTACCTTTGAACCCATGCAAGCGCCTCCTCTTTTAATTACGATTATCGGTCCCACGGCCATCGGGAAAACAGCTCTGGCCATAGCATTAGCAAAGCATTTTGGCAGTGAAATCTTATCCTGTGACAGCCGTCAATTTTACAAAGAAATGCGCATCGGTACCGCAGTTCCTAGCCCCGAAGAACTTGCAGCCGTACCCCACCATTGCATCCAACATATTTCGATACAGGATACCTATAATGTGGGCAACTTTGAAACGGAAGCATTGCAATTGCTAAAACAACTGTTTCAAAAAAATCCAATTCAAATAATGGTAGGAGGATCGGGTCTGTATGTTGATGCGGTCTTGCACGGCTTTGATGAATTTCCAGCTCTAGAGGGGTCAGTCCGCGAAACGATAAACCAACGCTTTGAAGAAGAAGGTTTGGCCTTTTTGCAGGAAACATTGCAGTACTTGGACCCGCACTACTACACCAAATTGACAGCTGAGAATCCGCAAACCCTACAAAATCCACAACGGATGAAACGTTTTGTCGAAGTTTGCTTAGGCACGGGAAAACCCTACTCCTCCTTTATTGGAAAAAAAGAAAAGGTGCGTCCCTTTCAGTCGATTTGTGTCGGATTGGAAGCCGAACGCCACGAATTGTATGAACGTATCAATCGGAGAGTGGATCACATGATGGCCGACGGACTTTTGGAAGAAGTTCGTGCCCTCTACCCGCAACGCCACTTAAACGCCCTTCAAACGGTAGGTTATCGCGAATTATTTGCTTATCTAGAGGGTGATGTGGACTTGCAAACTGCTATTGAAAATATTAAAATGAATACCCGACGATTTGCGAAACGACAAATGACCTGGTTCAAGCGCGATCCTGAGACGCTTTGGTTTCCTTACACCACTCCATGGGAAGAAATTGTTAAATCGTTGCCTTTTTCTACCCAGCAACGCAACCTATAGCGTTTGAATTCATCTTCTTTATAAACCTTTATTTATGCGATTACTTAGTGGCTTACTTCTCTTGTTTTTGGCCAGTTGTGGCATTCCGTATGACGGAGAAACAATTATCAATATCGAAGGACGTGTTGTCGATGCTTACAACCAACCGCTCCCAAACCAGCAAGCCTACCTCGGAGCGTCGTATGGTGACAATGGGTACGACACTGCCACCTACAAAACCGTGACCGATGGACAAGGTGCTTTCCGCTTAACGCTATTTCGACCGAATGAGGGGGCTGAGTTGATTTTTGAAGAAAACAGTACGTATTTGCCCTTGTTTTGTACTGGATTGCATACATCCAACTTTTCTGGATTGCAATGGAATCTCGGAACACTTGTACGGTATAAAACCACTGACTTGGTTTCGGTGACTATTGTTGTCAATACGGTGAATCCGAATAGTATTTTGGAACAATTAAATCTTACGGGGATGATATACACTCCCAACTATGATTTTAATACCCTCACCACAGGAGACCCGATTTCGTTGGATTATCAAGTGCGAAAAAATCAAACCTGTACGTTGCAGTATAAAGTCAAAAATGGACTCACCCAACAAGTGTCCGAATTAACTGTACCCCTTGTGATTGCTGAATCGAATGTAACCTACACCTTAAATTTATGAAACGAAAATGCCTAATAATGATACTTGTCGTTTGGAGTAGTCTTGGACTTCAGGCGCAAAAAGTAAAAAAACAACCTTGGATTGATTTTAATCCCGCTTTTCGTTTTGGGTTTCAGTATCCTCAGCTGGTTGGTTCCAATTTTTTTGCCGACGATTTAACCGAATCCTTAGGATTTCACAGCAGCTTGTCTCTAGTTAAAATATCCAATTTTAGGGCTACCGTGGGGTGGGAATTGCAAGGCTACCGCAATAACAATCCGAATCGGATTGGCAATTTTAGTCATATTCAATCGAGCACTGCCCTATTTCAAGTTGAATATGAACATCCGCTTAACGGACGGTGGGTGTTAAATCCAACGCTGGCATACGGCCAAAGTCGGATTACCTATCGGGCCACGCGAAGCGGCACAACCCTTGCCCGTCAAAGTTGGGAAGAAATACGCTTGGGATCGTATGCGAATTACAGTTTTGATAAAACCTTTGTAGGGTATGTCGGATTGCATTATGCTTTTTTATACAATAGTGACATCAAAGCGTCTCCTGCCGATGAGGATTATTTTGGAAGAGGAAATAAACTCGTACTTTCGCTGGGCATTTTAATTCACTAATATGGCTATATCGCCTCAGTTTACGTCGCGCTATGCGCAAGAATGGACGATTACTTTTTTACAGTGTTATCCCAATGGGATGTTGAAATACACCGATTTATGCAATCTTTTACAACTCACGGCAGGAGCACATGCCGATCTGGGCGGACTGAGTTATCGGGCCATGCAACGCCACCATCAGGCGTGGGTGTTGAGCAGGATGCGGGTCGAAATAAACGCATTGCCCCGCTGGCAAGATACCGTCACCGTGAAAACCTGGATTCATGCTTTGGAGAATTCGCGCTCGACCCGTTGTTTGGAGTTATGGCACGGCGATGAGAAATGGGTAAGTTGTGAAACCTATTGGGCGGTTTTGAATACCCAAACCCGTCGCCCTGACACGCTGGCATTACCCAATGATCATTTTGTGCGCTATGACGAGCGCGCAACGGCTCTACCCACCCAAAAAATAGCATTGCCGAGTTCGCTTGAAACGGTTGAAAACTACCGTATTCGGGTATCTGATTTGGATATCGTGAATCATGTCAATAACGTAAAATACTTGGAATGGTGTTTGAATCATTGCGATCCGCATCGTTTGTTTGAAGGACGTTTGCGGGCTTTTGACATGAATTTCATGCGAGAAATGCATTTAGGTCAAGAAGCCGAAATCGGGCACCACAATGACGTCTTTGTTGTATCGCATGAAGGAAAAAATTGTTTCGCGTTGGCGATGGACTGGGTCGATTGATGCAGGAGTTCGCGCCGGGATAGACGTGGAAAGTTCGCCTTAACGGCCCAACGAGCAAAACCCCGAAAACAAGGCGACCTTGTGAAGCCCTTGTTTTCGGGATTTTTTTTTGCTTTGGGGCGGTGGGCGGCTTGAAACAGATAGCCCGAAAAGCGCCCAAAAAAAATCCCCATCGTACGACAGGGACTGGAATTATTTTTTGACTACCAAACGGAATCCTTCGCCGTGGATGTTGAGGATTTCGACATTGGGATCGTCTTTTAAATATTTACGCAATTTGGCGATATATACGTCCATACTTCGCGAGGTAAAATAATTGTCATCGCGCCAGATTTTGGTCAGTGCCAATTCGCGCGGCATCAAGTCCTCGACATACAACGCTAAGAGCTTTAGCAACTCATTTTCCTTCGGTGAAAGTTTGATCGGCTCTTCCCCTGGGAAGGTAAGAAAGCGCAATTTGGAGTTCAAGTGAAACTTCCCGATAGTGAATTCGAACTGTGTATTTTCGGCCTTGGTTTCGGACGATTTACGTTGCATAATCGCTTTGATTTTCATCAACAAGACTTCGGAATCGAAGGGTTTATTGAGGTAATCATCGGCGCCCACTTTATAGCCTTTGAGAACATCCTCTTTCATGGTTTTGGCGGTTAAGAAAATCAGCGGAATTTCTTTGTTTTTCTCGCGAATTTCTTTGGCCAAGGTATACCCATCTTTGTAGGGCATCATGACGTCTAATATACAGAGGTCGTAGGTGTCTTTTTTGAATTTTTCGAAGCCTTCCATACCGTTTTTGGCCAGGGTCACTTCAAAGTCATTGAGGGTTAAGTAGTCTTTGAGGATGGCACCAAAATTTTGGTCGTCTTCTACAAGTAGGATTTTTTTTGTCTCTTTTTCCATGGTAATCTAGTTTATCAGTGGGACTTTAATGATGAATGTACTTCCTTTTCCTTTTTCGCTTTCCACGAAGATTTGGCTGTTGTGATCGTCCACTATTCGCTTCACATACGCCAAACCTAACCCGTGTCCTTTTACGTTGTGCACGTCACCGGTGTGTTCGCGATAGAATTTTTCAAAAATTCTTTTTTGAGCGGTTTTGCTCATTCCTATCCCATTATCCTTTATTTTAATCAGTATAAAATCCTTTATATTTTCAGTGCGTATTTCTATAACGGGTTCTTCGGTAGAATATTTTATGGCGTTATCCAAAATATTAACAATTACATTTGTGAAATGTACATCGTTGAGTAATACGGTGCTTCGGGTTGCTTCACAATGACTTTGAATGCTACCGTTGCGATCTTCTACGATTAAATTCACGTGCTCAATAGCATCATCAATAATTTCATGGATGTCACGAGGCTCTTTGCTGATGTCGAGCTCTTTCTTTTCGAGCTTGGAAATTCGTAGAACGTTTTCTACTTGAGCATGCATTCGTTTATTCTCGTCGCGAATCATTTGAAGGTAACGAAAAACCTTCTCCTTGTCTTCGATGACTTTGGGATTTCGAATGGCATCGAGGGCCAAGTTGATGGTTGCAATCGGTGTTTTGAACTCGTGTGTCATGTTGTTGATAAAGTCCGTTTTGATTTCAGAAATCTGACGTTGTTTAATCAACTGATGCAATGCATTGGCATACGCAATAATGATGATGAGTGTAAAAACGATAGACAACAGCGTAATGGCTAAAATTTCGGAGAAGAGGAACTTCTTCTTTTGGGGAAAATTTACCAAGAGGTTGTACCGGTTGTGACCGTCGTTATCGATAAGAATCGGGATAGAATAGGTAGAATACTTATCGTAATTAAAATGCTCTGATTTGATTTTGGTCGCTAAGCCGTTGCTGTAGACATCAAATTCAAAAGGAGTATTGATTCCGTATTCTTTAAGTTCGGCGTTGAGCAAATTCTTAAGTTGAGCTACCGTAATTCGCTCTTGAATCGGTTTTTGTGCGGCTACGTCTTTGTAGGCGATTTCAAACTGAACATCTTGGAGAATATCTACAGTACCGTCGCGCTCGATCGAAATATCGGGCGTCATTTTATTCTGAAAGCCTTTGTCCTCGAATTCTTTACCGTTGAAAACAGTAGTTTTTCGCTTGGTGGTAAAGTTTTTTACGGTTGTACTATCATCATTTTTATCAAAGAACGACTGCATGATATAATAATCCTCCATCGTAATGCTGTTGGAGTAGATTATGGTTTGATTTGTTTTCTTGTTTCGCTGTACGTATTTATACTCCAAAAAATCTTCTTTTTGAGGAAGTTTACCCGTACTGTCCTTGAGTTGGTTATAGCGATTTAAAAACGAGTATTTCTCTTGTTTTTCGAGCTTTTCGGCTACATTTCCGAGGACTTGCTTCACATGAAATTTGAATTGTTCTTCGCTTTTTTCCAGGGAACTGTTGAACCAATATACCTGTACCAAAATGATTCCCAAAAGGGAAATACTCATTAAGAAAACCAGGAGGCGAAAAACAAATTTATTCATCACCTCAAAATTAAGATTTTAACATTTGTGATGTTAATGTATTAACCAAACATTAACACAGGCGTGTTTTATTGCTTTTTTTTCAAAGAAATGAGGATTTCCTCGATTTGGCGCTTGGTTTCTTCAAAATTTTCATTTTGAATGACATACTGACTGCGTGCGGCACGTTCTTCGTCGGAGAGTTGATTGTTAATTCTTTGTAGTATTTTTTCTCGGGTAGTTTGATCGCGTTTCAACACACGAGCGATGCGTAATTCTAAAGGAGCGGTAATGGTAATTACGGCATCGCAATCTTTATAGCTTCCACTTTCAAAAAGAATGGCCGCTTCTTTAAATACAATGGGTTCGCGTTGGTGTGCAATGAGCCACTGCTCAAAATGCTTTTTTACTGCGGGATGCACGATGGCATTGAGTTGTTTGAGCTTTTCGGGATTATTAAAAACAACGGCTGCCAACTGTTCCCGGTTTAATTTTCGTTCTTCATTGTAAATCTCCTCTCCAAAACAAGTGGCAATTTGGGCCACAATTTCGGGAAAATCCATTACTTTTTTGGCCTCGAGGTCAGAGATATACACGGGATATCCTTTGGCGATGAGATACTGGGCAAGTGTAGTTTTACCGCTTCCGATTCCTCCTGTTAAACCGATAATTTTGGTTTTTACAGGGGTGGTATCTACGATTTTCTGCAGAGGAGCTATGAATTTATCCAATGCCTTTTCGACCGACTTATGAATTGGTTCTTCGGCCTCTTTGTGAATATGAATTTCTTCGGTAAGTCGGGCCTCTTTGGTCGTAAAAAACAATTCAGGAAAAGCCTCTTGCGGATTTTTTTTTAGCCAATGGATTCGATAATGGGATAAAAGAAAGCCGCTTCCATATCCTTTAAACTGTTTCCACACCGCAACAATTGAGAGTAGGCCAATCCATGGATTGCGGTTTTGAATGGAAGATACCAGAAAAATTAAGGCAAAATACCCCATATACATTCGCATGCCCCAATCCCACAAAAACAGCAACCCCAAAAAGGAAACCAAGAGACCCGCCATAAACAGGGTCGGAAACCAAAAGGTTATCTTGGCATATTCGGGATACCAACGGTTTAAAATAGGGCGTGCTTTACCGAATTTATGGACTTGTAGACTAAATTTATCCCAATCAATTCGGCGTTTGTGAAAGACGTAGGCCTTTTTAAACAAACGCGTTTTGAATCCCATTTTCCACAACCGTATGGACAAATCAGGATCTTCACCGGGATGTATATTTCCGAAACCTTTAGAGGCTTCGAAGGCTTTTTTGGAAATCCCCATATTAAAACTACGGGGTTGGAACTTATCAATTTTCTCCGAACCACCTCGGATACCACCGGTAGTTAAAAAAGAGGTCATGGCAAAATTGATCGCCCGCTGAATCGTTGAGAATGACTTCAGGGCTTGGTCGGGTCCTCCAAAACAATCGACATAATTGGATTGTAATTCTTTGACTACCTCGGCCATATAGTGTGGGGGAACAATACAATCGGAATCAAAGATGATAAAATAATCCCCCTTGGCCACTCGCATCCCAAAATTTCGGGAGTCGCCGGGACCCGAATTGGTTTTGTAATAATAGGACAACTGCAATTTTTGCGCATATTTTTGCACCACGGCTTTACAATCAATACTGGATCCATCTTCTACAATAACGACTTCAAAGTCGGGAAAGGTGGATTGCACCAAACTTGAAAGAAGCTCATCGATTTCGTCAGGTCGATTGTATACAGGGATAATGATCGAAAACTGCATTCCTATTTTTTTGGCAAATATACTCGATACCAAAAGAAAATGTCCCGAAGTTTCGGGACATTTTTAAGGATAAAAGTAGGATAAAATTATTGTTTTATTACTTTAAGTGTTTTTACCTGTTGATTAACAGTGGCACGAACCAAGTAGGTTCCAGCAGGTAATGACGAGAGATCAACTTGCGAAGCCGTGGCTTGAATAGTTTGAGACCAAACAGATTGACCTAACATTGTAACTACTTCAATACGATCAATAGGCTCAGAAGCGGTTACTTGCAAGATATCTTTCACAGGATTTGGATAAGCGGTAAACTGTACATCGTTGAACCCAACCGTGTTTAAAGAAGCATCATAAACCGAAAGTCCAAAGTTACCTTGTCCACCGTTATACCCGAATGCACGAACCAATACGGTAACCCCAGGGGTAAGTCCGGTGAGTACTAATCTAGAATGACCTACAGCTACTTCTGGAGCGCCATCATCATCACAACCTACAGCCGTTAACACGGCACAGTCGCCAATGTACGCTTGAAGTACAGTATCAATTCCGGCACCTCCTGAAGAAGTACCTGCAGTTTCAATAGTAGCATTTCCTGAGGCAGGAACCACAAAACTATACCAAACATCTTTTCCTGACGTGGCAAATCCAAAAGCACCACATGACGGAGCAGGTGTTTCGGTACTTAAGGTTGCCCCCAAGTTACTTGTATCGATATCTTGATCGGCATATACCCCACCAACAGTTAACGCAGTAGGTGTGGCACAAGAATCATTGTTGGGAACCGGTGGTGGCGTTCCACAAGTAATTGCACGAGTACGCCCATCTTGATTATCGGTACATTGGTCATCAGCGTGGGTAATAAAACGAATAACTCCTGTTACGGTAGCCGTCCAGGTTACTGGAGTTATACCCGAAGTATAGGCCAGCGTAGCGTCAGCATTAGCGATAGTGATAAAATCTGATGCGATTGAACTTGTAAACGTATACTGTACTCCAGCTGTCACATTTACATTAGAATATTCTCCTGCCCAACCAACTGTGGTGATGGCTTGTGCCGTTCCAATACAAGCTGGAGTAAATGTTTGTGTTGGAAATAGTCCGTTGGGGGTATCCAGACATACCGTAGTTGCACAGATATCATTAACGGTAACTGCCAAACGAGTTGTACTTTCACATCCCAATTCATTTTGAGAAGCAAAATAAGTAGCGCCATCCACCAAAGGAGTTGACGTTGGAAGAACATTTCCGCCTGTTGCACTGTCATACCATACAATTTGCGTACCTACAACTGATAAATCGTCGATAGTTCCAGTAGTACAATAATCTTGTGTAGGATTTCCTGAGGGTGCAGCTGAGGGGGATGCAACAGTCAACGTTAAATCAGTAACCACATAACAACCCGATGCATTTTGTACGCGAACTAATACTAATTGACCATTTGTTCCTACAAATGAGGTTGGGTTAGAAATTGGATTTACCTGTGACTCTGCATCAAAAAAGTCTAAATAATACGAAAGAACCACATCTGTTTCGTTGGTAATACTTGATTGATAAGACGTAAGGTCGAAAATAGCTGAACCGTCACCATCGGTTTCACAAACTAGGGCCTGAGCATTGTTGGCAGAAGGAGTCGAAGAAATCGTAACCGTGATAGCCAATCGATTTAAACTTTCACAGTCTATAGTTTGAGAAGCATAATACGTGGTACCATTGATAACATCAGAAAAGGGATCCAAAGGTGTTCCTCCTGTAGCCGTGGCATACCATTGAATAGCTGTTCCAACCACACTGAGGGAATTTAAAGAAACACCCGTATTACAAAACGTTTGTATTGCATCTCCCGTTGGAGCTGGCGTTGTTGAAGCACAATCGTAGGCCGCAATAAGGAATTCACCAAAAGAGTCGTTGAAGTATTCCCAAGCATTAACATACAATACTTGCCCCGGATTTAATCCGTTTAAACTGATTAATGAAAAGTTTCCATTAGTACTGCTATCATCATCGCAAGCGAGTAGTGTTAGCGCCCCACAAGTTCCTGAATAAACTGCCATTCCAGTATCGGTAACGGCACTACCCGACAAAGCATTTGTTTCCAAAGTCACACTTCCTGAAGCAGGAACCGTCACCGTAAACCAAACATCGCCTCCAGCAAACGCAGCACACCCCGGTGCAGGCGGATTGGAGTTAGTTGCAGAAACGTTTGTAGTTGTAATTGGAATATTGTTAACATTTGTTCCGACAGTTAATGCAGTTGCATTAGCACAATCGTCATTGGCAGGAGGTGGAATCAACGTTCGGAATGAAAACGGACCTGTCCAAAGACTTGACTCATTGGGGTTACAAATCGCACTAATATAAACATCATACAAAGTGTTAGGACTTAAACCAACCAATACATACGGATTAACAGTTACTACTGTTCCAGATCCAGCTGTTGGTGCTGTTCCTCCATTAGGAGTGACATAAATTGCCCATTGTGTCTCCGTACAACCGGCGGTCCAACCAATAGTAACAGTTGTCGTTGTCACATTGGTTGTAATAATATTGGAGGGTTGAGGACAAGCTACCGCAGTAGTTATGGTAACATCGTAATCTTCTGTTTCTCCGTAACCATATGAAGCACAGGGATCAATTGTATTTCCTGGCGTATTCCATACATCACGAATACGCATACGATGCGTTCCTAGCGGTGGATTACAAGCTAACGTTATGGTAAACGTCGCTGTACCATTGGCTCCAATAGCCGCCGTTGTAAAACCAACACGCTCATTGGTTTCAAACACTCCATTATCGTTATAATCAATCCAAGCGGCCATGTTTTGGTTACCAAATGTTCCCACCGTTACTGAAACTGTATACGTTCCACCGGCTTGTAAGTCAGCGGTAAAGTTAGGCTGCCCTGTAAAATAGGTATAAGCGGGATTCACAGGATTGGTACCTGAGTTATTTGCCAAAGTAGTACCATTGATTACAATATTTGAAATCAAATCGCCATCGGTTTTTCCAACGGTATAAATGGGCACACAATAACAAGCATTTGGTGCGGTCATTCCCACTAAAATGGGTGTACTTTCAGCACTCTGCCCAGAAGCGGTACAGGTTACCACGCATTTGTAATACGTTGCTACAGTTTGTGACGCCGTATAGGCTTCTGCATTTGAAATTCCAGTAGCATTGGTATACGTAACATTATCGGTTGAAACCAACCATTGGTAGGTCACCCCCGACCCGGACGTCGCATTTTGTAATGTCACATTGAAAGGAACACCCGAACATGCTGTAGCACTTGGAACAATCGTATTCCCTGGATTAGGGGCTCCTGTACAAGAAGGTGGTGGTGTCCACGCAAAAGTCAATCCCGAAGCTGGTGCAATGGTATTGGAGAGTAATACTGTAGCCGTAGCCGTAGTTCCAGCCGTGGTCGCATTCCAATCGGTAGCAGTACTTCGGTTAGAAAAGTTAGAAGCAGGCGTGTTGGGTGCCGCTCGTAAACCACAATCAGCTGTAGTAGCTGTAGCGTTATTGGTCATTGTTCCATACACAATGGAAACGGCGTTGGTTGTTTCTTGTAGGCGAATTTGAAAATTGAATGAATCGCCAATTGCCAGGTACTTTGCATAGTTTTTCCATTGAACTACTAATTCACGATTAGGCGCAGTTCCAATTAGTTCATAGCGAATTTCAGACCCCGCTTGGGCTTGTAAATCGCGAGAAAAACCGGCAATTCGCGCTACTCGATCACTGGCTACCACTGTACTCGTTGAAGAAAGTGGTGCGTACGAAGAAGAGGAGTTCATGTCTACGGCGGGCGTAAACGTTGAAGACCCTAAAGAAATCCATCCGTTGGTATTCACGGCAAAACGGTCGTAGGTTGTCCCGTTAAAAACAAAATTGAATCCGATGGGTAATCCCACACCTGTAAAAGCATTCCCCCCCAGAGGAACAGCTGGATCCAAGAATCGCTCATCATCGCTTGCTGTGTTTCCAAGAACAGTCCCTCCGGAAATAGCCGAATACGTGCCATTACTTTGTGAAAAAGTATACTGACTTAACGTTTGACTAAATCCCAACTGTAGAAACAACAACAACGCTAAAGTCATTGTAATTTTCTTCATAAAATACTTTGTTAGGTTTAATTTTTTGCGAGTTAAAAGTAGCCAAAAAAAAACAGCCTGAAAAAATATTCAGGCTGTGTGTATGTTAAAGTTTAAAATTACTAGGAAATACTGGGAATGGATACCACTTCATTTACATCTGCTAGATAGTCTACTCCTTCAAATCCGAATCCAAATAAATTCAGAAAATCATTTTTATAACCAGCTAAATCGCCCAATTCCCCCAGTGATTCAGTAGTGGCTTCCTCCCACAAACGGGCAACTTCTGCCTGAACATCGTCACGCATTTCCCAATCATCGATACGAATTCGATTCTCAGCATCTAGGGAAATCGGAGTTCCCGCATACAAACGTGCACGATACAAGCGGTCCATTTGCTCGATACAGCCTTCATGAATCCCTTCCCGTTTCATAATTTTATACAATAGAGAAATATAGAGCGGGATAACGGGTATAGCCGAACTTGCTTGCGTCACCAAAGCTTTATTGACAGAAACGTATGCTTTTCCCCCTAGAGCTTGTAATTGCTCGGTAATGGTTGCTGCTGTAGCCTCCAAATGATCTTTTGCGCGACCGATGGTTCCATTGCGATAAACCGCTTTGGTTACCTCAGGACCGATGTAAGAATACGCCAAAGTCATAGCGCCTTCAGCCAGTACCCCTGCTTTTTGCATGGCGTCCATCCACATACTCCAGTCCTCGCCGCCCATAACTACAACCGTATTGTCTATGTCTTCTTGCGTAGCGGGTTCGATGGAGACTTGGGTTACATTACCCGTATGAAAATCGACAGTTTTATTGGTAAATGTACCTCCAATTGGTTTTAATGCCGAACGGTGTAAAACCCCTGTCGTTGGATGCATTCGGACTGGAGAAGCTAAACTGTAAATCACTAAGTCCACCTGACCCAAATCGGCTTTAATGGTAGCAATGGTTTGCGCTTTGATGTCTTCCGAAAAAGCATCGCCATTGATACTTTTGGCATACAATCCTGCAGCATGAGCTTCTTGTTCAAACGCCGCTGAATTATACCACCCTGGTGAAGCTGTTTTCCCTTCGGTTCCGGGCTTTTCAAAAAAGACACCAATGGTAGAAGCGCCACATCCAAATGCACTTGTAATGCGAGAAGCTAAACCAAAACCGGTAGAGGCTCCAATAACCAAAACGCGTTTTGCTCCGTCAATCTTCCCTTGCGCCTTGACATAATTAATTTGATTTTTTACATTTTGCGCACAGCCTGTTGGATGAGCCGTCAAACAAATAAATCCGCGCATTCTGGGTTCGATAATCATACTTTTCTATTTAATGTTTTATGTACTTCGCCAAAGATAAGGCATTTTTTTAGTTAAGCAATTCACGGGCTTGGCCGATTGCTGCGGAAGTAACTACTTCTCCTGAAAGCATTTGGGCGATTTCTTGAATTCGTTCTTCTGCATTCAAGGCTTTTACATTGGACGTAGTACGGGTATCGTCGTCCTCTTTGTAAACTTTAAAATGGTGTTGCCCTTTCCCCGCAATTTGTGGCAAATGGGTGATTGCAAAAAGTTGGATATTCCGACTCATACCGCGCATGATCGCTCCCATTTTATGGGCAATTTCTCCTGAAACACCGGTATCAATTTCATCCAAAATTAAAGTAGGTAGTTGAATCTTTGTAGACAATATCGCTTTAACAGCCAACATGATACGCGACAATTCACCCCCTGAGGCCACTTTCTTTAAACTACCCAGCTGGGCGCCTTTATTGGCTGCAAAAAGCAATTGAATTCCTGTATTCCCTTGCAATGTAAAGGTTGTTTTTGCTGGAAATTCTATCGCAAACTGTGCATTCGGCATTCCTAAATTGGCTACAATTTGCTGCATTTCTCCCACTAACGAACCAACAGCTGCTTGACGATTTTGCGTGAGTGTATGGGCCAATTGCTCCAATTCTTGAAGATACCCACTCACCTCCTGCTCCAACTGTACAATTTCCTCATCTAACGTAGTGAGCGAAACCATTTTTGATTGAAGCGATTCTTGAATTTCCAATAAAGCATCGATGGTTTGTACTTGATGCTTCTTTTGTAGTGTGTATATCGTTTGCAACTGATCTTGAAGGTTTTGTAACGTTTCAGGATCGGCTTGTAATTCTTCCGCTCCTTGTTGCAACTCGGCAGCGATATCATCAATTTCGATTAAAACACTCGAGATCCGTGTTAGAAGTTGATGGTATTCGGGTGAAAAAGAGGCAATTTTAGCGAGCGCATTTTTTGAATCTTTCAATTGATCGACTACACCGAACGATTCACTTTGCAACGCGCTAAGTACTTTAGCCAGTTGGGTTTGAATCAATTCAACGTGGGTTAGCTTCTCCAATTGCGATTCCATCTCTTCCTGAGAACCAGCCACCAATTGAGCAGCGGCCAATTCTTCCCACAAAAAAGAATGGTAGTCTTGTTCTTGAAAGGCTTGCGCTCGAGCCACTTGTTTTTCTTGTAGCGTTGTTTGTGCTTTTCGATAAGCCTTTAAGGTATGCTGATAGGTCGTTACGATTTCGATATTTCCTGCGACAGCATCAACGAGTTGAAATTGAAAGTCGTCGTCATTTAGCGCTTGCGTTTCATGTTGGGAATGCACATCGATTAACCGAGCGCCCAAGGCTTGCAACTCCGATAAATTGACAGGCGTATCGTTGATAAAAGCTCTTGACTTGCCAGAGGGTAATATTTCGCGTCGAATGATTGTTTCGGCATCGTAATCCAAATCATTCGCTACAAAGAAATCCTGAAGTTGATAGGAGGAAATCGAGAAATGCGCTTCAATCACACATTTTTCATTTGAATTTTTAAGTGCAGATAAATCGGCTCGATTGCCCAAGATCAAACCCAATGCACCCAATAGAATCGACTTTCCGGCTCCCGTTTCACCTGTAATTACCGTAAAACCAGAAGAAAAGTTAACCGAAAGTTTTTCGATTAAAGCATAATTTTCTATCGAAAGGGCTGTAATCATTTAGATGTTTTCGATACAATTAAAATTTTATAGCATTCCACTTACTGCTGTTTAGAGGAGAAATTCGCGATAACTTATCAACGATTCCATCCGCAGGAACGGCTGGTCCACCGGATAATATTGCCACCAATTCATCGGCTTTGGCATCAAAAAACAATCGTGTTAAAAAGGCATTGGGGCGTGTTTTGTGCAAAGCTTCCAAACTGTTGATCGACTCTACAATGGCCTTTTTCCCTGCCTTTAGGTCTTTATGCATCAAATCTAAACCTTGAAAATGATACTTGTAAATGGCTTCCAAATAGGGTTTGAAGGTTCCCGACAATAAATCGGCTACCAAATAGTAGCGATTATTCGTTCGATCCGATTGCTGCCAACCCTTTCCACCGCCAGGCATGGCCAAATTGACGACTTCTTGCGCTTTTTGGAAATAGGGTAAACCACTATCCAACTCAAAACTTTCGGCATCAATTCCTAGAATAATATAGATGTAAAACGCTAACGTTGACATCAGGTTGGAGTCATAACTGTTGGGATTGAAGTACATTTGTTGAAATTCAACGTATTGAAATTGAAAATCTTTATCGTTGATATTTAACAAGTTGGAGCTGTATCCCGAGTTAAAAATAGGTCTTGAAGATTGTACTTGAAGACTTGCATCAAAGTTGTTATTTTCATACGCATTGATCGTAATGAACATGCTGCAGCTAATTTTCTCTTGATTTTCAAAAGTCTTCTCCGTCCAAACTGTTTTATTGATAAAATCATTGATAGAGGTCTCCAACGATTTAAATATTTGGGTGTTAACATTGGTAATTTTATCGTAGTTGATGACCACCCTACAATTGATTTCTTGGGCATTTACGGTCCCTACGGATAAAATCAAAACCAATAAAAGGAGCAATTTATCTCTCATAATGTTGTATTACTTTTTGCAAAATTTCATGGGCAACTGCCTCTTTCGACTGTAAAGGCTTGGGTTCTACTGTTCCATCCCGATCGATAAGCGTTACTTTGTTGGTAGGTGTTCCAAATCCAGCGCCGGCATCACGAAGGGAATTAAGCACAATCAAATCTAAGTTTTTTTTCGCAATTTTCAACTTTGCATTTTCAATTTCATTTTGCGTTTCTAGGGCGAAACCAATTAAAAATTGGGCTTTCTTTTGCGCTCCTAACGCGGCCAAGATATCCTTGTTTTTGACTAGTGTTAAAGTAAGCGTTTCGTCTGATTTTTTAATCTTCTCTGAGGCAACAACATCGGGTCGATAATCGGCTACAGCAGCAGCACAAATCGCCGTATCAACTTCTGGAAAATAGTGAAGGCAAGCGGTATACATTTCTTCTGCCGTTTGTACATCAATACGGTTGACCGCAGTATTTTTCAGCGTCAAAGCCGTTGGACCAGTAACCAGATAAACCGTAGCGCCTAAAGAAGCCGCTGCTTCAGCGATATCAAACCCCATTTTTCCGGTAGCATGATTTCCTATAAACCGAACTGGATCAATGGGTTCGTAGGTGGGACCGGCGGTAATCAATATTTTTTTATTGCGTAAGGGCATTTTGCCGAGCAAATCGTTTTCGAGAAATGCCACTATGTTTTCGGGTTCGGCCATACGTCCCTCGCCCGATAATCCGCTGGCTAGTTCTCCTTTTTCAGCGGGTATCATAATGTTTCCGAATTGCTGCAACAACTGAAAGGAAGCCAAGGTGGACGGATGTTTGTACATATCCAAATCCATGGCAGGTGCAAAATAAACAGGGCATTTTGCGGATAGATAGGTTGCAATCAACAGATTGTCACAGTTTCCATGGGCCATTTTGGCCAAGGTATTAGCGGTTGCGGGTGCAATCAACATGAGATCGCCCCACAATCCCAATTCTACATGATTGTTCCACTGTATCGCCTCATCGTCGTTGTAGAACGAACTGTAAACTGGGTTCTTGGAGAGAGTAGCGAGCGTTAGGGGCGTTACAAAATCAACAGAAGCAGGTGTCATGACCACACGGACCTGAGCACCTGCTTTGATGAGTAATCGAACCAATGTAGCGGATTTGTAAGCAGCAATGCCTCCGGAAACCCCGAGCACTATTTTTTTACCGCTCAACACTGCCATGGGATCAATTTTTATTTTGATACGTCTTTGTGATAAATTTTACCATCCGCCCATTCTTGAACAGCAAGCGCGTGGGGTTTAGGTAATTTTTCATAGAATTTTGAAACTTCAATTTGCTCTTTATTTTCAAAAATCTCTTCCAAGCTATCATTGTACGTCGCAAACTCTTCCAATTTTTCAATCAATTCTTTCTTGATTTCCGTATTGATTTGCGTGGCTCTTTTGGCCATAATGGTAATAGCTTCGTAAATGTTACCGGTTTGCTCTTCGATAACAGCACGGTTGTACGTAATTGTATTTACGGGTGCTGTTGTCTTTTTTAAATCCATTTTACTCATGACTTTGAAAATTGTTGTAATTCTTTATCAATTTGTTCCAACATAACGTCGGCTTTGCTTTTAAATTTTGAATCGCCTTTAAATTTAACTAAAGACTGGTAAGCGCCTTTGGCATTGTTTAAGCGCTCTTGCATTTTGGAAGGAACACTGTTAATGGCCAATTGAAAGGCAGAATCCAATTTAAGGAACAACGCTTCTTCTTTGAAAACTGTCCCAGGAAAATCCGATAAAAAGATATCGAAAGCCACTTGAGCAGCTTTGTGATCTCCAATGGTATTGTATTGTTTCGCTACTTCAAAAGCTTTGCGTTCGAGTTTAACGCGTAAGTCTTTTGCAATTGCATTTGCCTGAGCCATGTACGTCGAATTGGGGTAACGATCAATGAACTCTTGCATTTTAAAAATGGCTTTATCGGTTTCTGTTTGATCCAAACTGTAGGTTGGAGACAATTCTGCAAAACACTTGGCCGATAAAAAGAACGCTTCCTCAGCACGAGGATCTTTGGGGTATGAAGAAGCAAATCCTTCCAATTGATAGGCCGCTAGATAGTACTGTTTTGTGTTGTAATACGACATCCCAAAACTGTAGGACATGTCCTCTTCTCCCGATTTGCCTTTGTAAACTGGAGCAATGATTTCATACAAACGTATAGCCTTGCTGTACTTTTGTTTGTCGTACATTTTTTTGGCCACCGCTTTTTTTACTTCGGTATCTTCCGATTTAAATGCTTTTTGGTATTCGCTACAGCTTACCAAAAATAATCCAAGTATACTAAGAATCAATCGTTTTTTCATTCAGAAATAGGTTCTTTCGACTTTCGCCAAAACGAAACGCAAAAGTAGGTATTATTTGTATAGCTTTAAAATATTTTTTTACAAGGGAAATGCATCCACAAATTGCTTCAATCGTTGCGATAAATCGGAAGAAACGTTGACCAAAGGCAAACGAACGGTATTCTCGGACAACCCTAAATGCATAAACACCTCTTTAATTCCCGCAGGATTTCCTTGTTCAAAAATCATATTGATGGCATCAGCCAACTGGTAATGAATGGCATAGGCTTCATCGACTTTTCGATTCAAACCCAAACGTACCATATCGGAAAACGCTTTAGGAAATCCTTCACCGATTACCGAAATTACGCCACTTCCACCCGCCAAAACCATCGGTAAGGTGATCATGTCGTCGCCCGAAATCACGTGAAAATGAGCGGGTTTGTGCTGCAATAACTGCATCGCTTGTACGATATCCCCTGCAGCTTCTTTGATAGCCACAATATTGGAAAACTCTTGCGCCAAACGAATTACGGTTGCGGGCAACATATTGCTCGACGTTCGACCCGGAACATTGTATAAAATTATGGGGATAGGCGAGGCTTCTGCGATTGCCTTGAAATGTTGATAAATTCCTTCTTGCGTGGGCTTATTGTAATACGGAGACACCGATAATATTGCGGTAAAAGCCGACAAATCTCGTGTCTTCAACTCATGAACCACTTGCGCTGTATGATTCCCCCCTACGCCCAAAACAAGCGGCAAACGACCTTGATTGGCCTGAATTACGGTTTGAATAACTAACTCTTTTTCCTCAGCGGTCAAAGTAGCACTTTCGGCAGTGGTACCTAAAACGACTAAATATTCAATTCCGTTTTCAATTTGAAAATTGACAATTCGAGTAAGTGCTTCTGTATCGACAGCACCTTCTTTTTGAAAAGGAGTTACCAGCGCTACACCGGTACCAATTAATGCTCGCATGCTATATTTTATTAAGGATTTTTAAGTATTTAAATAATTCTTCGGTGAATTGTGAATGATTGTCTGTCTCGGTGGCAATCATCAAATCATTCAATTTCTTATCTACGCTAGCAAAACCTGCTTTAAAACCAGAGCGGGACGATTGCGAAATGAATTGCAATATCCCTTTATCAGTAGGATAATAATTGATAAGTAAATCGTAATATTGGGAGATAAATCGTTGCACAACAGCACTATCAAACGACCCCGTCCATTTGAAATCGCGGTAGGAAAAAACGGGATAGTCAAAGGTTTCTTTTTTGGAAACATGATCTCTGAACACCAAAATCTCAATATTTTCGGGACGTATTCCTTTTTTGACCAACTCACGAATCAAAGCGTCTTTGTCCTGAAAGCAAGTTTCATCCAAGATAATACCCACCTTTTTCACCAAATCACTGGAGGTCAACTGCTTGATTTCAGTCCATTTACGTTTAACGATTTTTTTAAGTGATATGTCCTTTAATCTTTGGAAAAACATAGTATTTTTACTTACTACAAATTTAATTAAATTCAACTGCATTGCACATGGTAAAGCTAAAAAAGTATCGCAGCTTGCGAAAGTACTTTGTTTTTATCTTAACATTTGGCGTCCTTGTGGCTTGTCACCGAAATCCGTGGACTTCCACGCGGGTTTCGGGAACAAAAATCGCTATAGCAGAGAGCCAGCCGATTGATTCCACTATCGAAGCGGTAATACAACCCTACCGTCAACATATTGAAAAAGACCTGAGCACGGTGTTGGCTTATAATCCCGAACCTTTGGATAAATCAAAAGGGAAATGGCAAACGAACATCGGGTGTTTTATGGCCGATATCACCCTTGAATATGTCAATAAAACTTTGGCGCAACGCGGTTCAGCGCCCGCTGCGATATGTTTGCTCAATCATGGGGGAATTCGAGCAGTTATTCCTCAGGGTGACGTTACCGCACGAACAGCTTATGAGGTCATGCCCTTTGAAAATAGTGTCGTGGTTCTTGCGTTAAAAGGAACCCAAATTAGCGCGATGGTCGATCATCTACTGCAAGAGAAAAAACCGCATCCTTTATCGGGTTTAACCTTTACCTTACATGACAACCATGCTGAAAGTATTTTAGTGCAAGGCATTCCATTGGACGAAAATAAAGTTTACCGAGTTGCGACTTCAGACTATTTATCCAATGGTGGCGACAACATGACCTTTTTTAGCAAAGCCTTGGAAACGGAACAAACCGATTATAAAATCCGAAATTTACTCATCGATTATTTTAAGGCTACGGATACGATACGGGTAAATTCGACTCCCCGAATTATCATTAAAGAATAACAAAACCGCATGAAACGCAGAGAATTTATCAAAACAACCGGAGCGGCTGGAGCTTATGTAGGACTAGGAAGTCTTGGGTTAAGTAGTTTTACAACTGCTGAAACGAAACAAATTACTATTTTACACACCAACGATGTGCATAGTTATATTGATCCTTTTCCCGCGAATCATCCAAAAAATCCGAATAAAGGAGGCGTGGCCCGTCGAGCAGCGGTGATCAAAATGATTCGGGAGGAAAACCCCAATGTATTGTTGGTCGATGCAGGTGATATTTTTCAAGGAACGCCTTATTTTAACTATTATGGGGGTGAATTGGAATTCAAACTTATGAACTTGATGGAATATGATGTGGCTACGATTGGGAATCATGATTTTGACAACGGCATTGACGGCTTGATGACCCAATTAAAAAAGGCAGATTTTGAGATGGTTTCTGCCAATTACGACCTGAAAAACACGGTTTTGGATGGACTTGTCTCGCCGTATACCTTGAAAATAGTTGACGGAGTAAAAATTGGCATCTTTGGTTTAGGCATTGCCTTGCAGGGACTTGTCGACGTACGCAACAGTAAAGAAACGAAGTACTTGGATCCTGTGGAAATTGCAACCGATACTGCCCGACTACTTCGTCAAGAAAAAAAATGTGACTTGGTCATTTGCCTTTCTCATTTGGGATTTAATTATCCCGATGATGCTACAAAAATTAGCGATATGCTCTTGGCCCAAAAAACAGAAAACATTGACTTAATCATCGGGGGACATACCCATACTTTTTTGGATAAACCCGTTGTTGTGTCGAATCGTGCGGGGAAAAAAGTGTTAATTAATCAGGTAGGTTGCTACGGTTTGAATCTAGGACGTATCGATTTTTACCTCACCAATGACAACCAATTAGCTGCGAAAGGTACTTCGATTGAAATTGGGTGATTCGGCGGCTAAAGCAAAACGATAAAAAGCATAAAATCCTAATACATTCAATAGCATTGCTAAGGGACGCATGATTTGTGAATGTACCTCAGCTAAGTAATACTTTTCGATATAGATTACCAATTGCAGACCCAAAAACAGTAAGATACTAATTAGAAGTAGAGAATGCACTTGATTATCATCCATCACATAAACGGAAATAGCTATTCCTCCAAAAACTGCAGCAATAATGTTGTGAAAAAACACCATAGCAACAGCATTGTCGGGTACATCATTGGCCGCAAATAGATAAAAAAAGATGAAAGCTAAAGGCAAAGTTGCCAACATAAACGCAAGCCAATATTTAATTTTGACATGATTCAAAATGAAATACAACAAAAACAAGCGATGTATGGTAAAACAAATAATTCCGTAAAACAAACTTTCCACCGTGTTGGGAATAAATAGCAGATTGGTCAGCGCAGAAAAAACCATTATTCCCAAAAAAACAAAGCTTTTTTGCTTTGAAATCCAAAAGTACATCCCCAACAAAATTAGAGGAATCAAAGGCTTTGAAACGTATATAACTGGTAAAATTCGAAAATACTCCCCCACCAATTCAACGCCCCCGTTTATAAAATAGAGCACTGTAAATCCAGTTACTAATTGATGTGAGAGTTTTGAATTCATTCTATAAAATTAACTTATTTTTTGTAATAAATATCCTTTATAGTTGATTTTTTTACTAAAATATCCGAAATCAAAACCATGTATTTGCATAAAAAAACATGTCCTAAAAGAAAGAAAATCATAGAAATAGGCTTTAGATAATCAATATTTAGGTAGTATAATTTCACGCCAAGTACAAATAAATTGAGTGCAAAACATAAAGCACTCATAAAAAGCAATTTACTTGCATTATCATGGATTAAAAAATAAGCACCGAAAGCAATTCCACCCAACAATGCCATAACAAAGGCCTGAGCTATTAACATGTATAATTCGTATTCAAATACATCGGTGTAAACCAAATGAATGACACTCAAAAATAAAATTAAAAAGGGCGCTGATCCCATCAACACTGGTTTTAAACGTATCCCACGAGAAAACTCAAATTTCCAGATTTCGAAAACAATAATACTTCGGTGTATTATAAAACAAAGTGTCGCACAAAAAAGGAACGTAGAAGAAGGAAAAATAAAAGCCAAATTAGCCAACCAATTGAATAACAAAGCAACCAAATACCCTTTATTTATTGTGGAAGTCGTAACAAAATAAAAGCACGCCAATAAAGGAAGGAGCAACGGTTTGGTGGCATAAATAATGGCTTGGTTTTGATAAAATTCAGCACCAATCTCAACAGCCGAAACCAACCAAAAAAGATAAAACACAAGGGAATTGCGTACTTCCGAATTCAATAATGCCATTACTTTATTTCTTTACTTTTGGGGTGATTCAACACAAAAAGAACCAAGGAGATATAGGATAAATAATGACACAAATGATGCAATATATCCAAAACTATAAGATTAATTTTTATGGTATATAACACATAAAACACTTGTGAAACCAAAATGGAAACGGAAGTAATCAACAAAAACAAATTTGACAACTGCATTGTGTACAGTCCGTTGTAGGCTGTTAGTCCATTCATCGCTACCAACGTTAGTCCGAAAATGGCAATGGCATACGGAAGTAATCCCTTTTCCTCCCAGAAAAAGCTCACAACGGTAACCCATAAATATCCCAAGAATAAAAGCACTAATGCAAGTGAAATCGCATTAATTGTATCCCAATAAAAGCGTTTACTTTCGCGTAATGCCAAACGAACAATAATCAGGTTTCCTATAAAAAAGGGAGCTAATAAGTAAAGTATCTCCTGTTCAAAATTAAATAAGGCAATCGCATCACCCACAAAACAGACAATTAGGAAAAGGGCAACACTTCGAGAAACTTTTTGGGTATTGCCTAAATAATAAAACGCCAGTGCAGGAATGATTAATGGTTTACAAAATAATAAAATGCCGTTCCAATCCATAGCGCTGGAAAGGGAAGCCATGATTGAAAAAACAACAAAAAAAGCTAAAGCTATTTTATCAATTTTCATGCAACAAGGTTAAATATTCATCTTCAGAAATTATAGGAACTCCCAATTGTTTGGCTTTTTCCAATTTTGCGGGCCCCATATTGGCACCGGCGATGACAAAATCGGTTTTGGCCGATATCGAACTTCCAACTTTACCTCCATTATCCTCGATGGACTGCTTCAATTCATCACGGTTAAATTTTTCAAAAACACCCGAAACGACAAAGGTTTTGCCTACTAACTTCTGTGTCGCATTGGGATTGAATTGCTCAACAACTTCAAACTGAACCCCATGTTCCTTCAACCGTTGAAGGATGCGTTGGTTGTTGGCATTGTCAAAAAATTCGATGACGCTATGGGCAATTCGTTCCCCTATTTCATCGACCAACATTAAATCGAGTACCGACGCATTTTGCAGCGCTTCAATTGATTTGTAATGTCGGGCTAACTTTTTGGCGACCGTCTCCCCGACATAGCGAATGCCTAAGGCGAAAAGTACGCGCTCGAAAGGAATTTCTTTGGATTTTTCAATACCGTTTACCAGATTCTCCGAACTTTTCTGTGCCATGCGTTCCAATTGAATCACTTGATCCACGGTCAATTCATACAAATCGGCATAATCCTTTACCAATCCATGAGTATACAACAAGGCTACCGTTTCACCGCCCAACCCTTCAATGTCCATGGCTTTTCGCGAAATATAATGTTCGATACGGCCGATAATTTGAGGCGGACATCCATAGTAATTGGGACAGTAATGCTGGGCTTCGCCTTCTTTTCGAATCAATTCGGTTTGGCACTCGGGGCAATGGGTTATGTAGGCTACAGGATGAAGGGCCGGGCCTCGTTGGGCTACGCCAATGATTTTCGGTATGATTTCACCTCCTTTTTCCACAAAAACATGATCGCCTAAACGCACATCCAGCTTTTCAATTTGATCGGCATTATGCAAAGAGGCTCGTTTGACAATCGTTCCTGCCAACTGAACGGGTTCGAGATTCGCCACCGGAGTTATCGCGCCGGTTCTGCCTACCTGATACGTAATTGAATTTAAAGTGGTCGTTACTTGCTCGGCTTTAAATTTATAGGCGATAGCCCAACGAGGGGCTTTGGCCGTAAATCCCAATTCTTCTTGCTGGTGCAAATCGTTTACTTTAATCACCACACCATCGGTTTCATAGGGCAACTCATGACGGTGCACATCCCAATAATCGATAAATTCAAAAACTTCTTGTAAATTTTGGGCTAACTTGGATTGATTGGGGACTTTAAATCCCCATTGTCTTGCCGCTTGAAGTCCGTCAAATTGGGTTTGAAAAGGAAGATTATTCCCCACGATATTGTACAGTAAACAATCAAGGGGACGCCGTGCGACTTCGCTACTATCTTGTAATTTTAAACTGCCTGAGGCCGTATTTCTGGGATTGGAATAAGGGGTTTCGCCTTTTTCAAGTAATTCTTGGTTCATTTTTTCAAAACCATCCAGCGGCAGAATAATTTCGCCACGAATATCAAACTTAGGTGGAAAATTTCCTTTAAGTTTTAAGGGAACCGATTTGATTGTCTTGATGTTGGCGGTCACTTCATCGCCTTGGAATCCATCGCCACGCGTAACAGCGCGTACTAAAGTTCCGTTTTCATAGGTTATACTAATCGAGGCACCATCGTATTTTAATTCGCACGTATAATGCACCGGAATAGCACCCAATAGTTTTTGAATGCGATTTTCCCAATCGATCAAATCCTCACGAGAATACGAATTATCGAGCGAGTACATCCGTGATTCATGGACAATCGTTTCAAAGTTTTTGGTCACCATCCCTCCTACGCGTTGGGTGGGAGAATTGGAGTCAAAAAATTCGGGATATTGATTTTCAAGCGCTTGGAGTTCTTTCAATAATTGGTCAAACTCATAATCCGAAATCGTGGGTTGATCCAACACGTAGTAGTTGTAATTGTGTTGGTCTAACGTTTCACGTAACTGAAATATACGTTGCGCTGGCTCCATAAATACTGTTTTTTTTCAGGACTAATGTAGCCATTTTTTGGAAAATAGATTAGGATTGATTTAGGATTTCATACAACTGATCATACAACTGACCTTCGCTTAGAATGGCCCCTTGGGTAATCAATTCAAACAAAGCCAGATTGCGTTCGCCGTCGTACTTTTTCATCCCCGTATGAATGTCAACTTCGGAGGTAAAAAGGTGTTGTGACAACCAGGTTAATCCCTCTTTTTGTAAAAAATCAACGCCAGGAACGTTGGTTTTGATAATGATGGAATGCATGGAGGTCTCTTGGCAATGAAACAAAAAAATATGTTGGGGAGAAAAATGCTCTAAATAGGAAGCCTTGTCCAATACCCCTTCCCAAATTAAATCGGAAAACACATCGAGTTCTTGTTCGGCGACTTCGGGTTTTTGGGCTTTCAAGGCGTCCCATTCCTTTTTATCAATGGATTGTGAAGCTAAAAAATTGGCGAATTCAACGTGTAACGCTTCAAATTGTTCTTTGGTCAGTCGTTTGTATTTCATAGGAAAAGGTCAAAAAAAATCCCGTCCATAAGAACGGGATTGTATGGTAATGGGATTTTGATTATTGCTCAGCAACGATTTCGTAAGCTACATCAACAATCACTGAACGGTGTAAACGAACACTAGCTGTATATTTTCCTGTACGTTTAACCGTACCGCTAGTGATAAATTTACGATCAATGCTATGACCTGCTTTTTCCAATGCTTCAGCGATATCAATGTTGGTTACTGAACCAAACAATTTATCACCCCCTGCTTTTGCAGTAATTTTAATATCTAATGCTTTCAAAGCCTCAGCCAATGCTTGTGCGTCAGCAACAATTTTAGCTTCTTTGTGTGCTTTTTGCTTTAGGTTTTCAGCCAATACTTTCTTGGCCGAAGGAGTAGCCAACGTAGCCAATCCTTGAGGAATTAGGAAATTGCGACCGTAACCGGGTTTTACGCTTACGATATCGTCTTTAAAACCTAAATTCTGAACGTCTTGTTTTAAAATGAGTTCCATAATCTTTTCTCCTTATTATTTTAATAAATCCGCAACGTAAGGCATTAAAGCCAAGTGACGCGCTCTTTTGATAGCTACAGAAACTTTTCTTTGGTATTTCAAAGAAGTTCCAGTTAAACGACGGGGTAAAATTTTACCTTGCTCGTTTACAAACTTTAATAAGAAGTCTGGATCTTTATAATCTACATACTTGATTCCAGATTTTTTGAAACGACAATATTTTTTGGTTTTGTTGGTTTCAATGTTTAAAGGCGTAAGATATCTGATATCTCCGTCTTTTTTTCCTTTTGCTGATTGTTCGATTGTCGACATGATCCTTACGCTTTAGATTTTAATTTTTCTCTTCTTCGTTCTGCCCAAGAAATAGCGTGTTTGTCTAACGCTACTGTCAAGAAACGCATCACACGCTCGTCGCGACGGAATTCTGTTTCAAATTGGATTAACACTTCTGGAGAAGCTTGGAATTCGAATAAATGGTAAAAACCACTTTTCTTGTGTTGGATTTCGTAAGCTAATTTTTTTAAGCCCCAATCCTCTTTTGATACCATTTTAGAACCCTTGGAAGTAAGAAAATCCTCGAACTTGCTTACTGTTTCCTTTACCTGAACTTCAGATAAAACGGGATTTAAAATGAAAACAGTTTCATAATGTTTCATAATAGAAATGATTAAAAAATTCAAATTGGGCGCGAAGTTAGTAAAAATATTTTACCGAACAAGCAAAAGTTAAAAATATTCGCTTAAGTGCAAAAAAAGCCGATAAAAATTAGGTTTTTTGATTTAAACCTTATACTTTAGCGGAACCAAATCTATAATAACACTAAATTATGAAGTTAAATTGTGTAGTAGTTGACGACAGTTCATTACAACGAATGGTGATTGCAAAGTTAGTAAATAATCATCCAAATTTACATTTAGTAGGTGATTTTTCTAATGCCATTGAAGCAAAGAACTGTATGACCGTACATACCGTGGATTTAATCTTCCTGGATGTAGAGATGCCTGTCATTAGTGGTTTTGATTTTATTGACGGTTTAAAAGTTAAGCCACAAGTAATTTTCATCACTTCTAAAGCAGAATACGCACTCAAGGCTTTCGATTATGACGCTACCGATTACCTACAAAAGCCTATCGTTTTAGAACGTTTTAACGCCTCTGTAAAACGTGCCTTAGAACAACACATGTTGCGTCGTGAAAACCATGAAGAAGAAGGAGAACACATCTTCATTAAGAGTAATCTTAAAAAACTCAAGGTTTACACGAACAAAATCAAGTGGATTGAGGCCTATGGTGATTACGTAAAAGTCGTAACCGAAGAAGACACCAACTTGGTACTTTCGACCATGAAATCTTTTGAAAAAGATCTTTCTAAAGATAAATTCATTCGCGTACACAAGTCGTATATTATTAATATAGACAAAGTAGAGCGCTTCAACAGTAAATATGCCGAAATTGGCGTAACAAAAATACCGTTGAGTCGCAACAAAAAAGATGATTTAATCAAAGCTTTGGCTATTGCTTAATAGTAATCCACATTTACCGAAACTTTAATCGTTCGGTATTGTGCCACCGTATCAAAACTATCCAAAAGGCGTTGGATAGTTTTTTTTATGCCCGTTACCGACTGATTGGCTGGTGTTTTGATCAAAATCGTTCGCAAATATTCATTTCGGATTTTATTGATTGCCGGTTCTTCAGGTCCCAAAACAGGACTGTCAATGTGTTGCTTTAACCCTTGGTACAACCATAAACTTCCTTCTTTTAATTTTCCAAAATCACGGTGCTTGAGGGTTAGGCGAATTAATCGATAATACGGTGGATATTTGTAAATCTGACGATCATACAATTGCTCTTTGAACATTTCGGTGTAACTATGATGCGTCACTTGTTGAATGGTATTGTGCAACGGATTGTAGGTTTGAATCATCACTTTACCCTGCTTCTCGGAACGACCGGCGCGACCTGCAACTTGTGTGAGCAACTGAAAACTGCGTTCAAACGCCCTAAAATCAGGGTAGTACAACAAATTATCGGCATTTATGATGCCCACAAGCGATACATTTTCAAAGTCCAAGCCTTTTGCCAACATTTGGGTCCCCACCAAAATATCGATTTCTCGATTCTTGAAGCTGTCAATTAACTTTTCAAAACTGTATTTGCCCCGTGTCGTATCTTGGTCCATGCGTTTGATGTTGCTTTGGGGAAAAATTTGCGCCAAATCCATTTCAATTTGCTCGGTTCCAATTCCTTTAGTTATCAAATCGGTACTCGAACACGCATGACAATGGGAAGGTTTGGCAATCGCATAACCACAATAATGACAACGCAATTGGTTTTTGAACTTATGATAGGTTAAACTCACGTTGCAATTGGTGCATTGCGGAATATGGCCACAGGTCATGCACTCCATCACGGGTGCAAATCCACGGCGGTTTTGAAACAAAATCACTTGTTCTCCCAACGCTAAGGCTTCGGCTATGGCGTCAAGTAACGCCACACTGAAATGCCCTTTCATTTGCTTTTTGAAGTAGGCTTCTTTTAAATCAATCAATTGTACTTCAGGGAGCGGCGTCTTTCCATAGCGCTCCAAAAGATTCACTAAACCGTATTTTCCAATTTTTACATTGTGGTAGGTTTCAATACTGGGCGTAGCCGAACCCAACAGCGTTTTGGCACCATGGGCTTGAGCTAATACAATGGCTGCATCACGGGCATGATAGCGAGGCGCAGGATCTTGTTGCTTGAAGGTTTGCTCATGCTCTTCATCGACCAAAATCAACCCTAAATTGGAAAAGGGCAAAAACAACGCCGAGCGCGCTCCAATTACAATTTGCGCCGTTGGATTTTGCTGTAAAACATTGTGCCACACTTCAACACGCTCGTTATTGGAGTATTTTGAATGAAACACACTGACTGTATTTCCAAAATAACGCGTTAACCGTTGCACCAATTGGGTGGTCAAGGCTATTTCGGGCAACAAATACAGTACTTGCTTCCCGGTTTGAATCGTAGCCTCAATCATTTTGATGTACAATTCTGTTTTACCCGAACCCGTAACCCCATGCAGTAATACGACAGGTTTTGTTTTGAAAGCGTGTTGGAGCGCATCATACGCCTCTTGTTGGGCCATACTTAAAGTTAGTGTATACGGTTGAAAAGCATTTGTAAAATCCACCCGATCTTCTTGTAACGAATAGGTTTCAAAAACACTTTTGGCAACGAGTGCGTTTAGAACCGCATCGCTTACTCCTGATTTTTCTTTCAATTGTTTGACAGAAATAGGCTTTCGACTTTCAGCTTGACACTGAAAATACCCAAGTACGGCCTCTTTTTGACGCGAACTTTTTAAACTATCCAACAAGGCAACCAACTGGGATTCTTCGGCATAGGCAGGGGACAATCGTACATACTTCACCCATTTGGGTTTGTAGGTTTGCTGTACTTCCTCATGCAATGCGAGTACGCCTTTTTGCAACAACGACTGCACGACAGGATACACATTTTTTCGATTCAAAATGGAGGAAGCCAACTGCATCGTCAAAGAAGATTGGTGCTGCAATGCCTCATAAATCAAATACTCGTCATCGGTCATGGCGCTATTATCCACTTGTACCTCAGGCCGAAAATGAAGCTGCGTTTCGCTCTCCAAAATAAAAGCTGCAGGTAAAGCGCCACGAAATACCTCGCCCAATGTACACATATAATACGAGGCAATCCACTGCCAATGGCTTAACTGGATTGCATTGACCAAAGGCGACTCATCCAAGATATGGTCAATCGATTTGGCTTCATACAACTGGGGTGGAATTTGATGCACATGATGCACCAAAGCGGTATACATTTTCCGTTTTCCAAAGGGAACAACCACCCGCATACCGGGTTGTAAAAAATGGTATTCGGCCTCGGTTACCACATAGGTAAAGGTTCGAGGTAAGGCTAACGGTAAAATGACTTCGGCAAAATACACCTAGCTTTTCTTAACTTTAATCCAATATTGTGTACGTCCTAAAAGTGAAAACCCAACATAACCGCGTACTTTGAGCTTGTCATTTCCGTCGAGTGAAATGGTACATTTGTACACTTTCCCTGTTTTGGGATCGGTAATGGTACCGCCGGTAAATTCATCATCGTCTTTGGTTAACCCTTTGATAATGATTAATCCTTCAATAGGTTTGTTTTTGTCTGCTCCTTCACATTGGTCGCATTTTTTATTCTTTGCCGCTGGGTCAAGCACTTCAACGATGCGTCCATAAATTTTTCCGTTTTGTTCATAGATTTCGACGATACTTTTCTCTTTACCTGTTGCATCGTCAATGGTTTTCCATTTTCCTAAAATGGTTTGCGAATAGAGGGATGTGGTAAGGAACAATCCCAACAAAATAAGACTTTTTTTCATAGCGTTTCTTCGTTTTGTTTTTTTAATTCTTCTCTATATTTCAATGTATTAATGGTTCCATTCAATTCAAATCCCAACAACAAAATGGCACTGTTGATCCAAATATAAAACATCACGACTAAAAGTGTACCAATCGATCCGTATAACTCATTGTATTTGGAAAACTTGACCACCCAAATTCCAAAAAGATACGAGGTGCCGATTATCAATAAAGTGGTAAACACTGAGCCTATGGAAATAAAGGATCGTCGTTTATCGCGTTTGATGCCGTATTTAAACAAAATGGAAGTAGTGAGTAAAATCATTAGAATCACAAACGCATACCGCCCCATTTGAATGAGGGGAATATCGTCGGAAAGCACGTCTTGGATTTTTATTTTTTGGATAAAAACTTCAAAAACGACAATAGCTGCCACCGTAATCAACAATAAAAGCGATAACAACATGGAGATCCCTAAGGCAACCAAATATTGGCGAATAAATTTTCGCTTTATCCGAACATGAGAGGACGATTCAAATCCGGTGAGAATCGCGTTTACCCCGTTTGTCATCAAAAAAACAGACATAAAAAAACCTATGGAAAGCAAGCCGGAATGGGAATGATGTAAGATATCATCAACAATTTTGGAAATGGCTTCAAAGGTTGTAGGCGGTACGCTTTCTTGCACAAATCCCATAAAATCGGTTTGAAAACCATCGATCGGGATAAACGGAATTAGGTTGAAAATGAATAGGGCAAAAGGAAAAAGTGCCATAAAAAAACTAAACGCAATCGAGGCTGCGCGATTGGAAACGGCATTTTCAAAAATTCCACTGATATAAAAAGCAATCAATTCGTAGAGAGACAATCCATAGAGCCAGGGCAACGTAATCCGGTCCAACAACTGGATCAGCTGCCGAAGCACTGGAATTTTATGGAGAAGTTCCGCTGTACGATGTGTCATTACTCGATGGCTTTTAAACTCAAATCCATATTATATACCGAATGGGTAAGCGCACCCGAGGAAATATAATTCACCCCGCATGCCGCATACTCGCGTATCGTTTTTTCATTGATATTTCCCGATGATTCCGTTTGACAGCGATTTCCAATGCGTTCCACTGCTTTTCGGGTATCTTCAAAATTAAAATTATCGATAAGAATACGATGGATTCCCTCGGATTGCAGAATTTCTTCAATTTCAGCCAAATTTCGCGCTTCCACGATAATCTTCAAATCGCGTTGTGTTTCGGCCAAATACGCTTTTGTTTTTTGAATTGCCGCTGTGATTCCGCCAGCAAAGTCATTGTGGTTGTCTTTCAACATAATCATGTCATACAAGGCAAACCGATGGTTCTCCCCCCCTCCTATTTTTACAGCCCATTTTTCGCAGGCTCGAAATCCTGGAGTGGTTTTACGAGTGTCCAAAATTTTTGTTCCTGTACCTTCCAACAAATCCACATAATACCGTGTCTTGGTTGCAATGGCACTCATACGTTGCATGGCGTTCAACACCAACCGTTCGGCCTTTAAAATGGATTGCGAACGACCCGAAACATGAAAAACGACATCGCCAAACTTAACGCGTGCGCCATCTTCGATGAAAACAGCCACTTGCAAGTCCGGATCGACATAGTGAAAAACCTTTTGGGCAAACGCTACGCCGGCAATTACGCCTTCATCTTTGACCAACAATTTGGCTTTTCCATGGGCATTTGTTGGGATACAAGCGAGCGAACTATGGTCGCCATCCCCCACATCTTCACGAATGGCATTGGCAATAATGGTTTGTATTTCGTATTCAAATTGGTCTTCTGAAATCATTCCTTTTTTGCTTAAAAATTATAAATGATCGGGGAAAATTTTTCCTGGATTTAAAATATTATTGGGGTCAAAAACATGTTTAATTCGCTCCATGAGTTCCAAATGCACTTTGGAAAACGCAATATCCATGTAATTCTTTTGAACCAAACCAATACCGTGTTCCCCTGAGAGCGTTCCTCTTAAACGAACCGTAAGCTCAAATAGTTCCCGAATTCCTTTGGGCACTTCATGCGTCCAATGGGCATCGGTCAAATCGCCTTTAAGGATGTTGATATGAAGATTTCCATCGCCAGCATGTCCGTAGCACACGGATTTAAACCCGTATTTGTCTCCAATTTTTTTCACTCCTGTCAACAATTCGGGCAACATGTAGCGGGGCACCACCGTGTCTTCTTCTTTGTAAACCGAATTGGCTTTAACCGCTTCAGCTACCGAACGCCGCATTTTCCAAAGGGCTTTCTTTTGGTCTTCGGTATCGGCAAACAATATTTCATCGATGGTAAACTGTTCCACCACATGCATGATTTTTTCCGCCTCTTGCATTAACACTTCGGGATAATTTCCATCAACTTCAATCAACAAATGGGCTTGCACGGCATCGGGAACGGCAATGGAAATTCCCTCTACATAGCGCAATGCAAAATCAATCGCATCGCGTTCCATAAACTCCAACGCACTCGGTACAATCCCAGCTCGAAATAGCGCTGAAACAGCTTCACACGCTTCTTCTGCTTTGAAAAACGGCACCAACATGAGGATATTGTGTGCGTTGAGCGGAATTAACTTCAACACAATTTTTGTGATGACGCCTAAGGTACCCTCGCTTCCCACCATTAATTGTGTCAAATTGTAACCCGTCGAATTCTTCAAGGTATTGGCACCGGTCCAAATGATCTCACCATTCGGCAATACCACTTCTAAATTCAACACATAATCTTTGGTTACCCCGTATTTGACAGCACGTGCTCCCCCTGAATTTTCGGCTACATTTCCGCCAATAAAACAGCTTCCCATACTACTGGGATCCACGGGATAAAAAAGTCCTTTTTCGGCTACTGCTTCACGCAACACCTGAGTGATTACGGCAGGTTCAACCGTAACTTGTAAATTTTGTTCGTCAATTTCAATAATCGAATTGAGTCGTTCCATTGACAAGCCGATGCCCTCGTAAACGCATAATGCACCACCGCTCAACCCTGTACGAGCTCCTATTGGAGTTACCGGCATTTTGAACTGGTTGGCCACTTTAAGGAGTTCCGCAATCTCTTGAGTCGAACCGGGTTTTACCACTACATTGGGTGGAAACACCAAATCTTCTGTTTCATCGTGCCCATAGTGCTTCAATACTTCGGGGTCGATGGAAATATAAGAAGGCCCGACAATCGCTTCAAGACGGGCTAAAAGTTCTGGAGAAATAGCCATTTTTATGTTCAGTATAGTTCGCGTAAAAATAAAGTTTTGTTCCCAAAAAAGGAAGCTTTCGACCTATTAAATCAGTAATCTATACCACAAATACACCGACAGGAGCGAAATAGGAATTCCGAAGCTAATCATGCGGCTGCATAACCTAGGGTTCAAACCGTAATTCGCCGCTACAATAGCACCCGAAATCATAGGAGGCATTGCTGACTCAATAAGCGTCACCGCTGTGATTAATCCCTTTTCGGGGATAAAAAATGAGATAACGAATGTAACTAAAAAAGGGAGCAATAGCAACTTAAATCCTAGGCCCCATACAAGTGGCGCATACTCTTTTTCGGATTGGGAAAAAGACAATTGAAGTCCCACCGACACCAAGGCTACTACTGAAACCGTACTCCCAAGGGCACGCAAAACGTGTTGCATAGGTAAAGGAAAATCGATGTTGTATTTCCACAAAAATAGAGCGCCTAAAAAGGCAAGAAAAGGAGGAAACAAGAGTATTTTTTTGGCTACAACTTGCCAAGTGAAGCTTCCAGTTGAAAAAAAACTAGCCGTAAATATCCCAAGGGTTGAAAGCACCAAAAATGTTCCCGGCTGATCGACCAATAGCGCGACTCGCAGGCCAGGCTCACCCCAAAAAGCATTGACGATAGGGAATCCAACAAAGGAAGTGTTGCCTAATCCGGCGGTGAGAATGAGCGCACCAATAGTCGCGCGAGACCACCCGAAAAAACGACCCAAACTGGTAAAAAAAAGAAATGCCAACACAAACGCTATCCAAGGCATTAAGATAGGATAGGCATAGGCCCTTGAAAATTCCATTTTGGGAAGGGAATAAAGCGTGAGCGACGGCAATGCCACCGCAATCACATAGTGGTTAAGCCAGCGATACGTATTGTTGGGAAATGATGGAACGCGTTGCAGTCCCATGCCCAACCCCAAACAAACCCCTATGAGTATAAAATGTTCCACTTAAAAATAATGAATGACAAAGGAACATAAATTTTAAAGATTCGTAAAACACCTCACAATCCCTTAATGAGATGTGGTAACCCATGTTGAAATTAATATCTTTACGAAAACTTTTGTTGTGGCAAAACAAACGGGTAAAAAATCGGCTTTACATGAAAAAGAAGGAATTCCTTCACCTCCTACTGTCAATGCGAAAGCGTTGCAACAAGTGGTATCTAAACGCCGTATTCAACCCACGGCGACCGATTTAATTCAGGGTATACGCCAAGGTGACATCACCGCCTTGAGTCGGGCGATTACACTAATTGAAAGTACCCAATCCCAACACCTCGAAAAAGCAAATGCCGTCATCAACGGTTGTCTTCCTTTTGCCAATCAATCGCTGCGCATTGGTATCACGGGTGTGCCTGGCGTAGGAAAAAGTACGTTTATTGAAGCGTTGGGGATGTATTTAACTGGATTGGGGAAAAAAGTGGCCGTTTTGGCCGTTGATCCAAGCAGTAGGGTGTCGCATGGGAGTATTTTGGGCGATAAAACCCGTATGGAAGAATTGGTAAAGGAACCTCATGCGTACATTCGTCCCAGTGCTGCAGGGGATAGTTTGGGAGGTGTAGCCCGAAAAACAAGAGAAACGATTATTTTATGTGAAGCAGCTGGATTTGACACCATCATCATTGAAACGGTGGGTGTTGGACAAAGCGAAACGGCGGTTCATAGTATGGTAGACTTCTTTTTACTCTTAAAAATTGCGGGAGCCGGCGATGAACTTCAAGGCATCAAACGCGGTATCATGGAAATGGCCGATGCAATTGTCATCAATAAAGCCGATGGAGATAACGTTGCCAAAGCGAAATTAGCCAAGACCGAATTTCAACGGGCCTTGCATCTTTTTCCTGCCAAAAAAAGTGGTTGGACACCCCTTGTGAGTACCTGTAGTGCTTTTGAAAAAAAAGGAATTGATACTATTTGGGAAACCATAACCTCTTACCAAACATTGGCGCAAGAAAATGGCTATTTTGAAACTAAACGCCGTGCTCAAAATGAATATTGGATGCTAGAAACCATCCAAGAACAATTGAAAACAACCTTTTTTACGCATCCTAAAGTAATGAACGCGCTTGCCCATTACAAAGAAGCGGTTTCTCAACACCAAATGTCGCCTTTTGCGGCAGCTCATGCATTACTGGAATTGGCGAAAATGCCCAACGATTAAGTAATCAAACGCCAAGACCGAATCAACCAGCGGTAGATTAGTCGAAATACCACGGCATACATCACAAACGGAATCACCAGTGCCATAACACCCAACCAAGGATCGAGATACGGTGAAAGCATGCCTTGACTCAATGACAGTTTTGATAGCGAGTATTGAGCAACAGAGAGAACACCGAGGGTAACAAGCAAAATTACGAAGAGCATTCGGCTAAATCGAAAACTAATTTGTTGCACCATTTTTTTGGGTGAATAGCCTAAAGCGTACTTGATAGAAACTTCCTCCCGACGTTCTAAAAAGGCCATTTTAATGTAGTTAATCACTAACACAACACTCAACAAAAGAATAAATACGCCAAGTAAAGCGATGGCTTGTAATACCAACATGATTTTTCCTTTAATCTTGGCTGAACGCAGCGATTCTTGATTGGATTCGTATCCTTTTTGTTCCATTTTGGCAATCAATCCACCATCTTTTGCGTCGTTAACTTTTACCAAAACACGGGTGTAAATATCGCGATGTTTTGGGGCAAAAGATTGGGTAGCATTAAGGGAATCCAAAAAGGCTTTGGGGACTAAAACCGAGTGTATGCGATCACTGAGTCCGATCAACCGGCCTTTGTAGGTTACATTTTTATCTTTCAGGGTCAAATTGATATTGACTTCAATTTTTTTAGCAAAATCTTCGGTTATCTGAGGTAAGCCTTGGTTTAGCGCAAATCCGTAGTTGTACAAATTCAAATATTCCCTTGAAATAACAATGGGAATTACATTGTTTTCCACTTTAAACGCTGACAAATCTTGAATATCGATCGCTTCATTGTCCACGGCTTCTAGGTACATATCGGTGTAAAAAGGAATGAAATTACCGCCATCAGCTGAGACTTTAAAATCATTGGATATTATTGGAAATACTTGCTTTACTTCACTCCATTTTCGCAATTCAGCCAAATCATTGGCATTGAAACCGATTAATTCTTTTCGTCCGATATTGTCGGGGGTAATCGTTTTGGATAAGGTAATCCAATAGTTCGACGACTCGTTTTTGGCGCCAAAAAGTGCATTGGCATTGCTATACAATTGGACACACCCCAACACCAGCAAAAAGGCCAGTAAAAGTCCTGGGATAACCCAAACCGATTTGGAAACAGATTGATTCATTAGAGCTGTAAAACGTGACATTGGTGTGGGAATGCAAAAGCATTCAATTCAAAGAAAAGGACTGCAGCTTGGTGGGAAAGCGCCACTTCAAGAATCAAATCATACGCTGCTTTCCGGTTGGCGGCATCCAAATGACTAAAACATTCGTCATAGACCAAAAAATCGGCGGGATGTATCAAACTTCGCAAGATGGCACCCCGTTGCCGCTCACCATAAGAGCATTGTGCTGCCTTTTGATCGAGCACTTTGGCAATACCCAAACGTTGGGCATAGGTTTCCAACAGGTTTTGAGTTGCCGCATCCGCTTTTCCAAACGTTCGCATCAGTACATTTTCGCGAATGGTTTGCTCAGGAATGAGCCGCACATCCTGAAACAGCAACTGAATTCCTTTTTGACGAAAACGCACCAATTCCTCCAACGATAAATTTTGGAGGATTTGGCCGTCATAAGTGATTGTTCCATCATAGTGGAAATGATTCCCGAAAAGCGCTGTGGCTAAGGTAGACTTTCCACTCCCAGAAGGGGCAACAATCAAGTATTGGTTTCCTTTCTCAAAGATAATTTCTTGTCTCCAAAGAGAAGACTCGGCAACTTTGGGAGAGAAATAAACGGGGAAAACCGCATGTAATCCAAGTTTATTCATACCCCATAAAGTAATGAATCGCGTTTTCTTTATTCTTGTCTAAAGTGATTTTAATTTCCGAGGTAAAAGCGCCATCGGTTACTTTGGCTTTAGAAACAATATCTTTGATATTGGCGCGCATGTTGGTATAACGCAAACCTTCATTAATTTGCGAGCCATCCATCCAAGAGATACTGTTCAAGTCTGACTCCTTGTTCAACTTGGTATTGTTGGCAATTTTATTCTTTTTTATACCCTCTAATTTGGCAGGTTCTGTTGCAAACACCATCATAGAATTGGTCATCATTACAGTGCCTTGGCTTTGAATCATGGGCATCATCTTCGTATTGATAAAGTCCATCATCTTTTTCCCTTTTGCTTTATCGATACCCAACGCAAGTAACATATTTTGTTTGGGATAAACCCCATATTGCATGTTGTCTTCGCTGTAATTTTGGAAATACTTAAAGTTGGCATAAGCAAAATCCCCTGTAAACGCATTCATCACATCATCGAGGGTTAACTCTTGAGAGGCCAACATGTTATTGGCTGCCGACTCCAAACCGGCTTCTTTGACCATGTAGCGCACCAAATCCATGCTGAAAAATCCAATTCCATAGCCCGAAGTGTCGTCCAATTCAATGTTTTTCACCATATCATAATTGACTCCTTTTCCTTGGTAATATTTTTCAACCACCTTTCGCATTTCGTCATTAAAATGTGTTTGTGATGCCATAACAATCTCCCCTTTTTCAAAACGAACTGACACGGCTAATGCGGCATTTAAAAGCAATTTATTCACTGCCAACGACTCAATATATCCTTTGGAAGCCGTGTTGATCACCCCATGCAAATTCACCCAAAGACTCATATCGGTGTCTTCGGTAAGTGCCATTTTGATTTGCTCCTGAACGGATTCGTTTTCGGTAGCCTTACGCGCCCGGAAATCAGCATAATACTTTTCATCCGTCTCTTGGTAATTTTGACCGTAGCTGTTGTTATAGTTGGTGAACTTTGATAAAATAAGCACATCCTCATCCAATGTTCCAATCAGCTCACTCCCGGCATAAACCGTTTTTTTAGCAGCATCTACTTTAACTTCTTTACGGGTGAGTTTTGAAAATTTTTGTTCAAAAATTTTAACATCATCCAAACTCATGAGGATCGAAACGGCCATATCATTATTCACATTATCCACCATCACATACATGGGTTCGTCCATATTGATTCCCGCACTTTCGCCATTCATGAGCAATTGAAAAGCTTCTTTCTCATTGTCGGACATATTTTGCATTTTGGGGTCTTTGGCAATTTCTTCTTTGGGAAGTTTCCCATCGAGTTCGTTTAAATTGATTCTTGAAACGGCCAACGTTTTGTCGGTTACATATTTCAAAACTACTTCATTGGAGTTGCCGCCACATGAAATCATCACGGTGCTTACTAAGCAAAGCAATAGCAAGGCTTTCAAATTGTTCTTGATCATAATAAGATAGGATTATAGATAAAAAAAGGTTTATTCAAAATCTTCCATTTCCGCATCGTAGAATTCACCTGCTTGTTGGATTAAGGCTTCCATTTCTGCCTCCAATTCAGCTTGGTCTTCATCATCGACATCATCAAAGATTTCGACCTCATCATTGGTCAAGTTAATAATGAATCGAGGATAATCTAAATGAATAACGAAAAGGTCGTCGGGAAACTGAGAATTATCAGCCAGTACAAATTTTGGAAGATTCATGAAAATGGTAAATTGAAGTGATAAAACAAAAGGCTTCGTTGCGACTATATCTGGTTTAAATCTGAATCTATCCTTTGAAGTAGAAGCGCAATGTGGCGATGTGTTTTACATTACTGTGTTATGGATTAATTTCTTGGTTAAATAATGAAAGCGAATATACAAAAAAATTGCTGCAAACGTCAATCCAGCTAATAATCCTATCCAAACCCCAACTGCACCCAAGGCGGTATACTTTCCGAGGTAAAAGGATAAGGGAAATCCAACAATCCAATAGGCAATAAAGGTAATATACATAGGTATTTTCACATCTTGGAGTCCCCGTAGCGCACCCAAAACTACTACTTGTATGCCATCGGAAATTTGAAAAAAAGCGGCCACAATCAATAAATTGGAGGCAATGGTTAGTACTTCGAGAGTATTGGACCATTCCGAACTATTGTCAAGATCAAGAAACAGTTGTGGCAAATCGGTATGAAAGAGCAGGAAAAACAGCGCAAATACGATTTCTACCAAAACGGCTAGCAAGAAAACAGAGCGGGCAACACGCACTAAACCCCGATAATCTTGCATTCCTTTGAAGTTGCCCACACGAATCATCGAAACGACACTGAGTCCCATGGCAAACATGAACGTGAGCGACGCCAAACTTAATGCAATTTGATTGGCCGCTTGACTTGTTTTCCCGAGGGTTCCACAAAGCCAAATGGCTGCGGTGAATAGAACCACTTCAAACAACATTTGCAAAGCCGAAGGGATACCCAAATCGACAATTTGTTTGGCAACCCGATACTGTAAATTTTTAAAATGAAATTTTGAAAAATAAGCTCGAAGTTGGGGTTGGCGAAAAAGTAAAACATGCATAAAGACCAACATTGCAATACGGGACAAAACCGTACCTAAAGCAGCGCCTTGAATGCCCATTTTTGGAAAAATCCACCAGCCGTAAATAAAGATATAATTAAGGATGATGTGTACTACATTGGCCAATAAAATAGCATACATTGAATACTTGGTCAGCGATAATCCATCGGCAAACTGCTTGTAAGCCTGATACATTATTAAAGGGACCAGTGAGAAAGCTACCTGTATTAAAAAAGGTTCGGCGAGAACCAATACTTCTGCTGGCTGTTCCAATAAGGTAAGTAAAGGAACTGACAATACGACGAGACCAAATAGTAGCCAACCCAAAAGAGTACATAAAATCCACCCGTGCTGAAAATAGGTGCGAATTTGTTGGGTATCGCCTGAAGCATCGGCTTGGGCGATTAGTGGAGTCAAGGCTGTTGAAAATCCAATCCCCAATGACATCGCCACAAATATCAGACTATTCCCTAGCGAAACCGCAGCCAATTCGGTACTTCCCAACCGGCCTACCATAATATTATCAACGATTCCTATTAAAGTATGTCCCACCATTCCCAAAATCACAGGATAGGCCAATTGTATATTATAGGTAAATTCTTTACGGTAGGATTGCCAAGACATCGTTTTCAAAATAAAGAACAAAGGTAGACCCCTTTTTTGGGGTATGCAAAAGAATTTATGAAACGAAAAATCAAATATGTAATATAATTCTTACAATTATTAATTTCTATCGCCCAAAACTCGATAAAATGCACTTTTGTAAGGTTATTCGTCGATTTTTATCTCATTTTGTAAGTATTGTATTACTTTAATTGTAATTTAGTGTAGCCAAATCAAAATAAAACCGATGAAAACAATTACCTTATTTCTGCTACAAGTAGTAGTGCTTACAGCCACTGCTCAAAATGTATTTCGTGAAGATTTTAACACCTTCGTGGTAAATCAAAATCTTTCAGGTCAAGGTCAATGGACGAACGCTGAAAACTCTTATGGATTAGGATCCTGCAGCGCATCCAATTGCTCTAATGCTAAAGTGATTCAACAGACGGTTGGATTTTTAAATTGGGGAACCGCTAACCGTTCTGTTGAATTAATTGCCAACGGTGACGGGTGTGGGGTTCCTTTTCCTCCACAAAATTCGGGTGAAATCTACATTGGATTTGTCTTGCGACTTACAAGTTGTGCGTATTCGAGTCAGGAATTCTTACGCATCAGCGGTGCGAGTAGTGCCACAGCGGCCCTAAAAGTGTATGTGGTTCGCTTGAATTCCACTCAATATAGCGTTGGTATTTCTAAAAATAGCGGCAATATTGTTTGGTCTTCCCTTCCTTACACGCTTAACAGCAATCAATTGGTAGTGATTCGATACAGCTTATTTAGCGGGGGTTCGGACGACATCTTACGTTTGTACACGAATCCCGTCGTCATGGCCGATGAACCCACTTTACCCAATGCGTTAACCAACAATGGAGAAGATGTAAGCAATACCTTAGATCGCATGGTCATCAACTTACGCAATGCCAATGCGCCCATAGGCCGTATGGGATTAGTAAGTATCGCGCAAACATGGGAAAGCTTGCGATACAGTGCGTTGAGTCAAACGGAATTCAATGCCACGCAATTCATCGCGCAATATGAGGCTGGTGAAATTACCATTCAAAACTCCCAAGCGTCCACTCCAGCGACAATGACATTATATTCCACTCTAGGACAATCCATTACAACTACCAAAATAAATTTAGATTCGGGAACTACTCGTATTCAGGTTCCCTCCAATTTAAGTCCGGGCATGTATATCCTACATTTCCAAGATGAATACAAAAACGAATTCATAAAAAAATTGATGGTTAATTAAGAAAGCCTCCTTCGGGAGGTTTTTTTTTTGGCAATCACTCTCCTTAAAATCAATACTTTTGAAAAAAAAATCGATTGGGTTTCCAACCTTTTGAGGAGAAGGTATCTCTTTACTATAAAACACCTACCCCGTGATTGATGAAAAACTAATAGAGGGCTGCCGAAAAAAACAACGAGAGGCACAACGACAGGTCTACGAAAAATTAGGGCCGTATTTGTTCCGTTTGTGTAAAAGGTATTTAAAAAAGGAAGAAGAAATTGAGGAAGTATTAGCCGATTCATTTTTTATTCTTTTTACAAAAATTGATCAACTCAACGAAAACAAAGCGTTTTGGAGTTGGGCGAAACGCATTACGATAAACGAATGTTTACGGCATTTAAAAAAGAAAGTCAATTTCAACTTGTACCTTGAAGACCGCCCGCAAATTCCCGGTGTTGAAGCCGAGCAAGAGCAACCGCTTTTGGAAGCTGACTTACTGAAATTGTTGGACACGTTACCGCATGGAAGTCGAACAATTTTTTCGCTCTTTGTCATTGAAGGCTATAGTCATAAAGAGATTGCAACCCTACTCTCTATCACGGAAGGAACCTCAAAATCACAGCTCAATTTTGCCAAATCCAAACTCAAGGAATTGGTCAACCTACATTATTACCAACAGGCGAAATAAATTATGGAACATAACGATAAATTTTGGAACCAATTTCAGCAACTCGATGCAACGACGCCCGAAGATACTTTTCCCGGTATGGAAAAAATATGGGACCGTGTTGAAACCAAGCTGGATCATAAAGTAGCAGTTCAAGAGCAATGGAAATGGAAGAAAATTGCTGTAGCTGCATCGGTGACGTTACTCATTTCAATCAGCTATTTGATTTGGAATAGCGCTGAAAGTCCTACGCCAACTTCTCCCCATTTGCCCAAAAAGGAAACCCTTTCAAATGAGGTAACCGTTCAACCCCTAAACAATCCCCCAGCGGTCGATCAGCCTGTGGAAACCCCCAATCATCCTGCACTGCAACCCAACCTTGAGTCTTTGGTTGAAAAATCAGTTCAAGTCACACCCACAGTAGCCGAGGTTGAGAAAAAAAAGGAAATTCAAGAAGAAGTTCAAAAAGAAGCAGCTATTGTTTCGCCAAAAAGTAGTGTTTCTAAAGAAGTAATCGTACAAACCGGACCTTACAATACTGCCTCGTCTAATTTGAGAACTACATTAGTTCCGCAACGAAAATTTGACGCTGTTGGCGTACAAGAAAGTCCGAAAATGGTCCTACGAGGGAAAAGTAAAAATGCAGCGCTAAAAGAGGAACCGTTGGTTGTTGTAGATGGCGAGGTCACCGAAAATTACAACCTTGAGGATGCCGACTCTGTGGTGTATTTAAATAATCCGCTCTATATTATTGATGGAACAGAATACACTGAAAAGGAAGTGTTTGGTCCCAACCCGACGTGTCCTTATGCCCCACTTAAAGAACAACCTATTGAATCGGTTACGGTACTGCAGGCCGAAAAAGCGATTGAAATCTATGGTAAAAAAGCTGAAAATGGTGTGGTAATTATCACTACGAAAACAGGAAAACCTAAGCCGAAAAAGTAAATCAAACTATTGTTTAACGTAAAAAGTAACGCCATGAAATATGTAAAACATCTTTCGTTAGCCCTTGCTATGCTTATTCATTTCGTAAGCTTTGGGCAATTAAAAACCATCACAGGGCAAGTTGTCGATGATCAGGGAACATTACTCCCAGGAGCCTACATTGCAGTGAAAGGAACAAACAAACATACAACCTCCGACTTGGATGGGAAGTTTAGTATGTCGGTGAATATTGGCTCCACATTAATTGTGAGTTATATTGGGTACCAAACCAAAGAAGTGGTCGTAGGTAAAGCCAATCATTACCCCATTCAATTAAATGCTGAAGCACAGGTTTTGAACGAAGTAGTCATCACGCAAGGATACCGACTTGTTACAAAGAAAACAAGTGTTGCTGCCACTAGCGTTGCTGTCACGGGTAAAATAGTAGAAAACCGACCCAATGCCAATGTAATGAATACATTACAAGGGCAAATTGCGGGGGCTTCTGTTATTGATAAGGAAGAAAAAAACAAAAGCGATTGGAAGTCAAAAAAAATCAATCCCCAACCGGATGAGGAATATGGTGCATTGATTGAAAACGTCTTCGAAAGTCCACGCGCCAATCCATTATCGACCTTTTCCATTGATGTGGATAATGCTTCTTATACCAATATTCGACGTATGATTAATAGTGGCCAAAAAGTTCCCAAAGATGCCGTTCGTATTGAGGAAATGATCAATTTTTTCAAATACAATTATGCACAACCTACAGGAGAACACCCTTTTGCCATTCATACCGAATACAGTGCCTGTCCCTGGAATACAAACTCCAAACTGTTGCGTATTGCGCTTCAAGGAAAAACATTGGAAAGCGACCTCTTGCCTCCCTCCAACTTGGTATTTCTTATCGATGTTTCGGGTTCCATGGGAGCTGCCAATAAATTACCTCTCGTTATTCAATCGTTAAAGGCTTTAACTTCACAATTGCGTGAAAATGACCGTATCGCCATCGTGGTGTATGCTGGAGCGGCTGGGTTGGTATTGCCTTCTACGGCGGGAAATCAAAAAGACAAAATCATTCCTGCACTCGATAATCTCTCGGCGGGAGGAAGTACCGCGGGAGGTGCTGGAATTGAACTCGCCTACAAAGTGGCACAGGAAAACTTTATCCAAGGAGGCAATAATCGGGTAGTTTTGGCCACCGATGGCGACTTTAATGTTGGATACAATTCATCGAGTGATTTGGGCCAATTGATTGAAGAAAAAAGAAAAACGGGGGTCTTTCTAACCTGTTTAGGCTACGGCATGGGGAACTATAAAGACACTACTTTGGAAACATTGGCCAACAAGGGCAATGGAAATTACGCCTACATTGATACTTTGCAAGAAGCCAACCGTTTTTTGGTTAAAGAATTTAAAGGAACAATGTTTGCGATAGCGAAAGACGTCAAGATTCAAATTGAATTTAATCCCACCCTAGTCAAAGCCTACCGATTGATTGGATATGAAAATCGGAAATTACGCCCCGAAGATTTTAAAAATGATGCCATTGATGCAGGCGAATTGGGAAGTGGTCATACGGTGACGGCTTTTTATGAAATCATTCCCACGGGTGTTGAATCCAATTTATTTGTGGCTACTGATGATTTGAAATATACCTCAAAAGTCGCCCCTGATGCGCCATTAAACAGCGAATTGGCTACGGTTAAGTTTCGCTATAAAAAACCTGACGGTGACCGAAGTACCGAAATGACCCGTGTGATACAAAACATTGCGGTTGGTGCCCACAATGCATCTCCCGATTTTCGTTTTGCGGCGGCTGTGGCTTGGTTTGGCTTGTACTTGAGAGATTCAAAATTGATTCAAAATAAATCAATTACAGATATCGAAAACTTAGCCAATACCGCAATTGGTCAAGATAAAGAGGGCTATCGCTACGAACTGATTCGATTGGTTAACACATTTCATCATAATTAGTTAGGGTTAATTTTTGGTTAGCAAAAAGGCCGGGAGTTATGTGCTTCCGGCCTTTGCTTATTTTTCAATTTCTTTTAAGTTTTCCATTTTTTTGTATTCCAAGAATCCTTTAATATCCTCAAAATGTTCACGAACACGTTTGTTTCCAAATTCAAAAACCTTCGTAACCAAACCATCGAGAAAATCACGGTCATGGGAAACTAATATCAACGTGCCATCAAAGTCTTTCAGCGCGTCTTTAATAATATCCTTTGTTTTCATATCCAAATGGTTTGTAGGCTCATCCAGAATCAAGACATTCACGGGCTCTAATAACAGCTTAATCATCGCCAAACGGGTACGTTCGCCGCCCGATAATACTTTTACCTTTTTGTGTACATCATCGCCACCAAACATAAAAGCACCCAGAAGATCTTTGATTTTGGTGCGAATCTCACCCACTGCAATGCGATCAATCGTTTCAAAAACTGTCAATTCACCATCCAATAAGGCCGCTTGATTTTGGGCAAAATACCCTACTTGTACATTGTGACCGATTTCTAATTTTCCATCAAAATCGATCTCATTCATGATAGCTTTGATCATGGTGGATTTCCCTTCCCCATTTTTCCCTACAAAAGCCACTTTTTGGCCCCGTTCGATCACCATATTGGCCTCCTTAAACACCACATGATTGTCGTACTTTTTGGACAAATGTTCAACAACAACGGGATATTGTCCGCTTCGAGGTGAAGGTGGAAACTTTAAACGAAGTGCCGATGTATCGACCTCATCTACCTCAACTAACTCGAGTTTTTCCAACATTTTCACCCGCGATTGTACTTGCAAGGTTTTGGAATAAGTTCCTTTGAATCGTTCGATAAATTCGGTGGTTTCAGCAATCATTTTTTGCTGCTCTTCATACGCCTTTTGTTGGTGTGCTCTACGTTCTTTACGCAATTCTAAATAATGAGAATATTTGGCACGGTAGTCATAAATGCGTCCCATAGTGACTTCAATGGTACGGTTGGTGATGTTGTCCACAAACGCACGGTCGTGAGATATCACCATGACGGCCTTGGCTTGATTCAATAAAAAATCTTCTAGCCATTGAATACTATCCATATCCAAGTGATTGGTGGGCTCATCGAGCAAAATCAAATCGGGTTTTTTCAACAATATTTTGGCCAATTCAATGCGCATGCGCCATCCCCCCGAAAATTCAGAAGTGGGCCGATGAAAATCCTCCCGCTCAAATCCAAGCCCTTTTAAGACTTTCTCCACTTCCGCTTCGTAATTGATCTCTTCGATTGAATAAAATTTTTCGCTTAATTCAGAAACGCGTTCAATCAACTTCATATAATCGTCGCTTTCATAATCGGTGCGCACCGTAAGCTGTTCATTGAGTGCATCGATTTCTTCTTTCATCGAAAAAATTTCCGCAAAAGCTTTGGAGGTCTCTTCAAAAACCGTCACATCATCTTGTGTCAATAAATGCTGGGGTAAATAAGCAATTACCGCTTCTTTGGGTGCCGAAACAGCACCTCGTGTGGGTTTGTTTTGACCGGCTACTATTTTTAACAAGGTCGATTTTCCCGCACCATTTTTGCCCATCAAGGCTATTTTATCGGTTTCATTTATAGCAAAAGTAACCTCACTAAAAAGTGTAGTTCCACCAAATTCAACAGCGATATCGTTTACGGTAATCATGTGAGCTAACGATTTTAAAATGAAGCGGCAAATATAGTTCAAAATCATAAGCCATCAAGGATTTTAAAGGAATCCTGAAAAGAAAATAAATACCTTTGCGGCATCCTATTTGGTCCGTCATGTCTTCTTCAATCGCTTCAATATCTCTAGGCAAACTGAGAAAACGATACCGCAATCGTGTTCGCTTAGCCACGGCCCTCTTCTTTTTTGGCATGGGATTTAGTTTTGCCACATGGGCAAGTCGAATTCCGAGTATTAAAAGTCAGTTGCAGTTGACTGAAGCCGATCTAGGAAGCCTCCTTTTGGCCTTGCCGGTTGGACAATTATTGGCGATGACATTTTCGGGAAAAGTGGTCACGCGGTATGGAAGTCGTTGGATTTGTGCGTTGGGTTTATTATTGTATGCAGGTTGTTTGCCCTTGATTAGTGTATCGTATTCCAAGTGGGAGCTGGCCGTAGCGTTAACCCTTTTTGGCTTTTTTGGGAACTTGTGCAACATTGCGGTGAATACACAAGGCGTTTATACGCAATTTTTTTTTGAAAAACCAATCTTAGGCTCCTTTCACGGTTCATGGAGTTTGGCCGGATTTGCGGGGGCACTGACCGGCTTGGTTATGCTTTCTTTTCACATGAGTGTTTTCTATCACTTTTTGATAGCCTTGGGCTTTGTATCAATTATTGTGGTGACAAACACCAAATATTTGGTAAAAACGCAAAGTCCAAAACGAGAAGAAGAAAGTTCGTATAATTTTCTTAAAAACCCTGACAAAACTTTGCTTTGGCTAGGAATTATATGTTTTTTTGGTATGGCCAGCGAAGGTATAATGTTTGATTGGAGCGGTGTCTATTTCAAAGAAATTGTAGAAGCTCCCGGGGCATTTGTCGTTTTAGGCTACACTTCATTCATGATAAGTATGGCCTCAGGACGTTTTTTAAGCGATTTTTTTGTAGCCCGACTAGGCAACAGAAAAGTATTGATTTATAGCGGTTTAATCATTTTCATTGGGTTGTATACTGCGGTGCTTTTCCCCTATTTAATCCCTTCAACACTAGCTTTCATGCTGGTGGGGATTGGCGTTTCAAATGTAATTCCTATTATTTTTAATGCTGCAGGTAATCACCCCACTATTCCCACGGGAATGGCGCTCACTATTGTCACCAGCATTAGTTTTTTGGGCTTTATGATTGGGCCACCCATTATCGGTTACATCGCTGAATTAACCAACTTGCGCTATTCATTTGCGGTAATTGGGGTCTTTGGATTGATTATTGCTGGGTTAGTAAATCAATTGAATATTTTTAAATAAAACAAAGACAACCCTAAAGTTGTCTTCTGCGTTGTCTATTATCTATGTAATCTTGAATGGCTTGGCGAGTGGTAAACCAATTTCGCCCTTCTTTATAGGCGTCAATCTTCCCTTGACGAGCCAACAAACTAATATACTCCTGACCGTATGGAGTGCCCGGTTCACTTACGATTGTGGCTATCGATTCGTAAGGTTCCTGACCTGGAAAAGCATTTAAATAGATGTTTAAAGTGCGTTCTACAGCTTGACACATCAATAAAATGAGCTTTTGATAATTACCATTATTTGCTTGATTGAGCGCTTCATAGTACTTTTTGCGGTCATTTTTTAAGATGATGGCTGGTGGAAAACCCGCTTGCATCAACAACAAATTCATGACCAAACGAACCGTTCTGCCATTGCCATCAAAAAATGGATGTATCCAAACAAATTTGTGATGGAAAATCGTTGCCAATTCTATGGTGTTTAAGCCCAATGGGTTATTGTGCACAAAGGCAATTAACTCATCGATGAGTGTTGGGACTTTAAGCGCATTGGGAGGGATAAAATTTGCGCCTGAAATACGTACTCCTCCATTGCGAAGTCGACCTGCGAACTCTTCTTCGATCGAACGCAACACATAAGCATGTAAGGTTAAAATATCGCGGCTTTGAAGCTGATAGGAATCATGCACAATAGAATATAAATACGCAATGGCAACTTCATGGTTTTTGACTTCAAAATGCTCTCGCAACGACTTCCCTTTGATGGTAATCCCCTCTTGAAGCACAAGCTGGGTTTCGCGAAGACTCAAGGTGTTTCCTTCGATACTATTGGAATTGTAGGTCCATTCGATAGTTAAGGATTCTTTGATTTTTTGGAGGGCACTTTGAGGCAATGGCCGCCCTTGATCTAACATTTGTTTTTTGTCAAACAAGCGTTGGAACGTTTCTTCAAATTCTACATAGTAACTTCTATCAATCTCCCACATACCACAAAGGTATCGTTTTGCCTTTTATTTTTCATTATCCGATATTAATTTTAACAAAATTAAAAAATCCCGAAGGTATCGGGATGGGTTAAATAACGTATTATTTTCTTATACTTCGTCTTCGTCCTGGTCGTCCATTTCAAAAAACAAGGGTTCAACCATGATATTTTCAGCGACAATTTCGAGACGCTCCGTAATTTGAGAACAAAAGAAAATTCGCTGTACTTTTTCAATACTTTCCGACAAACGAAGAATCTTGGGTTCATAGCGATTTTTTAGAATCACTTCAGCATCATCCAAAATAAACATTTTCAATTGGTTAACATCAAAACCAGCCGAACCAAACATGATCGTCAATTGATTGGGTGTGCCAATCAATACATCTATTCCCAAAGAAATTTGATTTTTATCTTCGTCCAAATCCGATCGATCATGAACATGATAAATGCGCAAAGCATTGTACTTGTTTAATTGATTAAACACGTCAACCATCTCCATGACTTTGGCTTTGTCATTACATATAATCAAAGCCCTTGGTGATAATTCAAAAGGTTTGTCCAAGCGCTGAATAACATGGAGGGCTATGGTGGTTGACTTCCCCGAGCCTGGGTCACTTTGAATAACCACATCGGCTCCACTTTTTATCGCTGCATAGGTTCCCGCTTGCAGGTCATTAGCCGACGTTAAACCCGACGCAATCAAGGCTTGTTGAAGTAATGGGTTTATTTTTTTTAACTGCATAAATTGTAATTAAATTTATTTACTCGCAAACAATTTCACATCATTTTCTGAAATCTCTTGGCCTCCCAAAATAATCAAACGCTCGACCACATTGCGTAATTCGCGAATATTTCCAGTCCAATCGTATTCTTGAAGCAATTGAACCGCAGCTTGGGAAAACTGTTTGGGGGCATTTCCTTGTTCTTCAGCTATTTTGGCTGTAAAATGCTCTATCAACAACGGAATGTCATCACGACGATCATTTAACGCAGGAACTTTGATTAAAATTACAGCCAATCGATGGTATAAATCCTCCCGAAATCTTCCTTCTTCAATTTCCTTTTTTAAATCCTTGTTTGTTGCTGCAATGACGCGAACATTGACTTTAATATCTTTATCAGCACCAACCCGCTGAATTAAATTCTCCTGCAATGCCCGCAAAACCTTTGCCTGGGCAGCCAAACTCATATCGCCAATCTCATCCAAAAAAATGGTACCCCCATCGGCTGCTTCAAACTTCCCGGCACGATCTTTTACCGCCGAAGTAAAAGCCCCTTTCACATGGCCAAACAATTCACTTTCAATCAGCTCCGAGGGAATCGCCGCACAGTTTACTTCAACTATAGGGGCCTCAGAGCGATCGCTTTTTTGATGCAATTGGTGGGCGACTAATTCCTTACCCGTTCCATTTGGCCCCGTGATTAAAACGCGGGCATCGGTTTTGGCAACCTTTTCAATCATTTCCTTGATATGCTGAATCGGTGCGCTCGTTCCAATGATTTCATAGTTTTTGGAAACCTTCTTTTTTAAAATTTTATTCTCAACAACCAATTGCTTGCGATCCAACGCATTGCGAACGGTATTGAGTAATCGATTTAAATCAGGGGGTTTGGAGATATAATCGAAAGCTCCTAATCGCATGGTATTGATGGCTGTTTCCATATCACCATGCCCTGAAATCATCACAATAGGAATTTCAGGCTTTATTTTTTTTACTGCCTCCAGGAGTTCTTCCCCATCCATTTTGGGCATTTTTATATCGCACAAAACCAAATCAAAATCAGTGACTTTAATTTTTTCCAGGCCTTGCACCCCATCTTCAGCTTCTTCCACTTGATAGGTATCGCTTTCTTCTGTCAAAATTCGCGTAAGCACACGACGGATGGAAGCTTCATCTTCTATGACCAATATTTTAGGCATAAGTTGTATTTTTTTTATTTTCAGATTGTAACAAAGGACATGCCACTTTCGGCATTAATAGGAAATCCAACGCAATAATTCCTTCCAGGTGGGACGTTTCCCATACATCAAAATTCCTACACGATAAATTTTGGAAGCAAACCACACGACAAAAACAAAGGTACCAAACAATAACACCAAAGAAATCGCCAACTGCCACCAAGGCACTCCAAAAGGAATACGCATCATCATTACGATGGGGGAAGTTAGCGGTACCATAGAAAATGTAGTAGCAATCGTGCCGTGTGGATCATTCATGACCGTGAAAAATCCAATATAAACTCCCAAAATCAACGGCATGATAATGGGTAATAAAAACTGTTGCGAATCGGTTTCGTTATCGACAGCGGCTCCAATAGCGGCATAAAACGAACTGTATAGAAAATACCCTCCGATAAAATAAAAGATAAATGAAACAAGTATCGTCCCCACCGGCAATTTCCATAACTCATTCAAGTACAAGGCAACTTTGCTTAAATCTTGTCCCGATGTCGCCACTATTTTTTGCGCTTGCCCAGAAGAAGCTCCAAGAGGGACATCAAACACTACAGATAAGACAAACATGGCGGTCAATCCCAACAAAGCCCAAATCAAAAACTGAAGAATCCCTGCAATGGATGTGCCTATGATTTTTCCCATCATCAACTGAAAAGGTTTCACCGATGAAATAATTACTTCAATAATCCGCGATGTTTTTTCTTCAATAACACTGCGCATCACCATATTTCCGTAGATGACGATAAACATCATGATGAGATAACCAAAGGCGCCACCAATCCCAATTTTTATTTCATTGATCCCTTTCAAGGCTTGTTCCCCCGAAGCTTTTACCAAATTAATGGCCACTTTGGCTTGGGCTTGTTGAATTTTCAAGGTATCTAAACCAACGGCTTTAAAATTTTCCTGGGTCATTTTTTTGGTTATCACCGACTCTAAATCGGCTATAAATAGCACACTTGGACTATCGTTGGAGATGTATTCTATCTTTTTTGCCAAATCCTTATTATCAGCGACTTTGGGAATTAAAAGCAGGCCTTCATAATGTTCGGCTTGTATGCTATCTTTTAAAACAGGTACTGGTGTTTGTGAAAAATCAACATATTTGTATTCTTCATCACTTTTAAACTGGGTAAAAAAACGACCGGTTTCATCGTGAATCGCAATGGTTTTTTGTTCAGCTTTCAACGTACTCAAATAGCCAACAAAAACGGCAATTCCAACAAAAAGGAGGGGACTCAAAAAAGTCATCACAATGAAAGACTTATTGCGCACTTTGGCGGTAAATTCCCGCTTAATTATCAATATAAGTTTGCTCATAATAGCCGATTAATCCGTTACGGTTTGGATAAAAATATCATTTACAGTGGGAATTTTTTCTGCAAAATGGGTTACTTGCCCGCGTTGCATCAGCGTGTGCAAAAGTTCATTGGCGGAATGATTTCCTAATTGAATTTCCAATTTCAACTCCTGATTCAACGATTTGAAATCGGTTGTTTTCAGGCTGAATTTTTGCGACAAATCGTGCCAAACGCCTTCAACATTGTCGGTCAAAATCCCCACATCATAAGAATGGGTTCTATACTGCTTTTTCACCTCCGATAGCTTTCCTTCAATCAATTTATTCGATCGATGAATTAAAGCGATATAATCACACATCTCCTCTACCGATTCCATACGATGGGTTGAAAAAATAATTGAAGTTCCCTGACGATTCAAAGCGATAATCTCATCTTTGATCAAATTCGCATTCACGGGATCAAAGCCCGAAAAAGGTTCGTCCAATATCAACAGTTTCGGTTGATGCAATACCGTCACGATGAACTGTACTTTTTGCGCCATTCCTTTGGACAATTCTTGTATTTTTTTGTCCCACCAAGAAGTGATTTCAAACTTTTCAAACCAGTACTTGAGTTGCGTCTTGGCATCGTTTTTTGACATTCCCTTGAGTTGTGCGAGATACAAACATTGTTCTCCAACTTTCATCGTTTTATACAATCCACGTTCTTCGGGCATGTACCCAATTTCATGAACATGTTTGGGCTGAAGGGGTTCCCCATCCAAAACCACTGAACCGCTATCGGGCAAGGTAATTTGATTGATAATGCGAATGAGGGATGTTTTTCCGGCGCCATTGGGTCCCAATAACCCATAAATACTTCCTTGGGGTACCGAGAGTGAAACGGCATTCAAAGCCGTGTAGTCACCGTATTGTTTGACAACGTTATCTACAGTTAGAATGGATTGCATAAGTTTTAAATCTTCGGGTAAAAATACGGAATTCCCAACAGAATGGGGCATAACTAAAAACAAAAAACCCACCCTTATGGTGACACAAGGATGGGAAAAATTGCTATGAAAAAGAAATTACCTGTTTCCAAGTAATGCTCAAAAGTAAAATTATTTTTTTAACTACGAAAACATATCTTTAACTTTTTCAAAAAAAGATTTTTCGCTCTTTTCGGGGTGTGGTATAAAGTTTTCGTCGGTTAAGGCTTTTTCAAAAAATTGTCGTTGTTCTTTGGACAATGTTTTTGGGGTCCAAACATTAACATGGACCAACAAGTCGCCATTTCCATAACTGTTTAAACTAGGAATTCCTTTGCCTTTTAATCGTAAAATTTTTCCCGATTGAATGCCTTCTTCCAGTTTGATTCTAACTTTTCCACCTACCGTTTCTAATTCCTTTGAAACGCCCAATGCAGCTTCCGCAAAACTGATGTACAGATCATAGTGAAGGTTTTCACCATCGCGTTTAAGCCATTCGTGTTCCGTCTCTTCAATTACTACAATTAAATCGCCTGGGATTCCATTGCCTGGAGCATCGTTTCCTTTGCCGGATACTTTTAACTGCATTCCATCGGCGACACCGGCGGGTATTTTGATGGAAACTGTTTCGTCTTCCATAATCATCCCGTAGGCATCGGCATTATTGGGTTTACTTTCTATAGTTTGCCCTGAACCGCCACATACATGACAGGTTGTTGCGGTTTGCATACGCCCCAAAATCGTATTGGTCACTTTTAGGACTTGCCCCGCACCATTACAGGTAGGACAAGTTTTATAGCGAACACCTGGCGCTTGTATTTTTCGCTTAACTTTTACTTTCTTTTCAACGCCATTGACGACTTCTTCAAGGGTGAGTTTGACCTTAATCCGTAGATTACTGCCTTTCATTCTGCGGGAACCACCGCCGCCAAATCCACCGCCAAAACTACCGCCAAAAGCACCGCCAAAAATATCGCCAAACTGACTAAATATATCATCCATATTCATGTGATGACCGCCACCGAAGCCCCCTGCACCATCAAATGCGGCATGACCGTATTGATCGTAACGTGCTTTTTTGTCGGGATCACTCAAAACCTCATAGGCTTCTGCGGCTAACTTGAAGTTCTCTTCCGCTTCTTTGTTGCCGGGGTTTTTGTCCGGGTGAAATTCAATCGCTTTTTTGCGGTAGGCTTTTTTAATTTCCTCCGCACTGGCATTTTTACCGACGCCTAGTATTTCGTAAAAGTCTTTTTTACTCATATGTCCATTTATTGTCCGATGACCACTTTAGGAAAACGGATAATTTTATCGCCTAATTTATACCCTTTTTCAATGACATCTACGATTTTTCCCTTCAAATCCTCGGTAGGAGCTGGAATTTGAGTGATCGCTTCTGCAAAATCCGCATCAAAGGCATCCCCAGCTTGTAGGAAAACTTGTTCAAGACCTTTGGCAACCAACGTAGATTTAAATTTTTCATGAATCAACTCAACCCCTTTGACTAGGGCTTCATCTGCTGATTTTTGAATTTGCTCCATCGCACGATCAAAATCATCTAAAACCGGTAATAGGGCCACCAAAACTTCTTGATTGGCGGTTTTAAACAATTCTAAGCGCTCTTTGGAAGTACGTTTTTTATAATTTTCAAATTCGGCAAACAAACGCAAAAATTTATCTTTTTCTTGGGCCAATTGCAACTCCAACTGTTGTTCTGCTGACAATTCTTCCGCTGGTGCACTCCCCTCTGTTTCCGATACCTCAGGGGCTAACTCTTGAGCTTCATGTTCGTTTGTCTCAGTATTCATGGTATTCTTTCCTTTAAATGGGTTGTTGATTTTCATTCAAATGTATTGCTTCGCAAAATGCCGTGCAAAAGTACTGCCATTTCCTTAAAAATGTCAAATTGTCATTTATTTTTATACAAAAAGAGCGGCAACAACTGCACAATAACGCATTTGCTTTACTTCAGGCATTGCATAAAGCTTAGCGAAAATCAGCATTTTGAATACAATTAAAACACCCGTTTAAGAAAGACTAGGGTAATAAATTTTCGAACGCCTTTTGCGCATCGGGATAGGTGAACGTAAATCCTAAATCCATGGCGCGTTGAGGAAGAATTTTTTTATCATTGAACAACAATTCGTGCATATCACCCAAGATAAGTTTCATGACCCATCGCGGAACGGGAGGTAACCATATGGGACGTTTCAGGAGGTGCGCTATCATTTTGGTTTGCGCTTTGTTGCTCACAGCATGAGGAGCGACACCGTTGAAAACCCCTGCATGCCCCTGTTCTAGTAACCATGCATACAATTGCACTATGTCGTGGAGGTGAATCCAAGATTGCATTTGCTTACCCGACCCAAAAATAGCTCCCATACCCCAGCGAATAGGCTGAACGATAGGCTCCAAAGCGCCGCCTTCACGAGCATAAACCACCCCGGTTCGAACTTTGGTAACCGGCAGGTCGAGTTTTGAAAATTGATCTACGGCAGCTTCCCAGCGTTGCACTAATGTGCCTAGAAAAGTATTGGATTGAACTTGGGAATCTTCGGTATAAACCGCTTTGTTGTCATCGGGATAAATAGCTGTTCCCGAAGCAGATAGTATATGCTTTACTTGGTGTTGTGGCACCTTTTTTAAACTGGCATACAATACATTGGCCGATACTACACGACTTTCTAACAAAATCGTTTTGTAATTCGGAGTCCATCGTTTGGCTATGGTCGCTCCCGCCAAGTGCACGAGAGCGTCAACTCCATTCCAACATTGATCGTCTATTTTTCCTTCGGCGGGATTCCAATAAAAAGTTTGCACACCGTCAGGCACATTCTTGGGTGATTTTTGCGTGGTCAACCAATGAACATGATGGCCTTTTTGCACCAAATATTTCGTCAAGGCATGACCAATTAATCCTGAACCTCCTGTTATTAAAATGCGCATACTCCCTTTTTGGTCCAAAATTATCCAATTTGAACCAAAATTAGCGCTCCCCTATAAAAGGTTTAACGTCTGTTTAGCATTGTAATGAGGCAAAAAAAAATCCCAGCCGAAGCCAGGATCTTTCACGCAAAAAAACAAATTAGTCAATTTTTCGAATACTGCCCCCCGAGGATTCATTTTTATCAACGGATTTGGCAATTCCTGTATATTTTATACTGGCACCACTGGAAGCACTCGCCTCCAGCGTTACTCTTGCATTGACAGAAGATTCACTACCACTACTAGCATCGGCATTGACGTCATTGGCCAGCAACCCTTTGGCATTCAGCGTGCTCCCGCTAGACGAACTCGTTTTCAACTTCAATGCAATTCCTTTAATATCCATAGAGCTACCGCTTGAGGTTTCGGCATCTACGGTGTCGTATTCAACTTTACCTTCCAAATGAGCTCCACTACTTGAATCCATCACCAAATTGGTTCCCACAAACGTTCCCGTGAGCAGCACATTGGCTCCACTACTCGAGGTTACCTTTTTTAACTCGGGCATGTGGATATACACCTTGAGTTCTTTAGCCCCAGAAATACTTTTGTCGATATACACCTTCAGTGTCTCACCTTCTAATTCTGTTTTAACAAACTCCAACAAATTAGAATCGGCTTCTACCTCAACTTTGGCAGTACTATCTTGTTTCATTTCAACTTCAATACCCGCTGAGGCTTGAACAGCTGTAAACTTTCCTGTAATGTTTCGCACTTCGGTGGTCACATTTCCATTGCCATCTACTCCATTCAACATGGGATTACATGATGAGAGCAATAATGCAGCGATAATGGCTACTAAAAACTTGGTACAATAAACTACAACTCGTATCATACTTAATTTGATTTTTTGATGACAACGCCATCTTTGTTAATAATAAGACTTCCTTTTTCGCCCGTTTTTTCTTCGCGAATGATCTCGACTCCGTTGACGCGCACAGTGACCTTATTGACTGAATCATTTACTTTTTCAATCGTTTCGGTTTCGATGACATCATCGTATTCATCTTCGTCGGGTGGACAATTGGTACATTTTACTTGATTTTCCTCAACAAGGTACACATAATCCTCGGAAGAATGATGCATGTTAAAGTAGGAATTATCACTGTCATCGTAGTGACGTACCGAGCGATCAGTTTTGAACTTCACCCCTTTGGGCAAATACAAGTAAACGGTGACTTCTTGCTGACGAAACTTGTTATTTATCGCGGTAGTCCAATAGTTATTTAACAGCAATTGATTGCCTTCAATTTTGAAACCATACGCAATTTTTTGCGCTCTAGCATTGGCTTCACCTGCTGTTTTCCCTACGGCTACTTTTTCGATTCGAACATAAGGAGTTGTGGCATCCGTGGGCAATATTTCAAAACTAATTTGATTGGAGTAAATGACCTCTTTTTGTTGCTCGTTGGTCGTCAAACGATAATCGTGTGAAGGATTCATGTCTTTGGCATAAAAATCATTATTCACAAATCGTATTTGCAGCGTATCTTGAGGTTGTAAAAGAATTTGCTCTTTCACAATATCCTTTCCGTCGAAGGCTGCTTGCGTTACTTCATTGATGATTATGGTAATCAAAGCCCCCAACGAAACAATCCACACGGCAAGCAAGGTATATTTTACCACATTACCCAAAGAGCGAACATGATTCATGAGTAGTTTTAACCCCAACAACATTAAAAAGAATAGCGGTATCCCGAAGCAAAACATAAATAAGAGCCCCTGAATCCAGTACGGCGTTTCTAGTCCGATGGGCGTCACCACCATATTTATCGCAGCATTTTGAGGCAATTGAGAGGTAAAAATCAGAATAACAGAACCGATTAACACTCCTAACAAGGATAAAGAGGCGAAAATCAGCACAAAGGCCCCAATTATTTTGGCAAAAACACCAAACACTGTTGTTATAAATCCACTTAGCCGGTTACCAAAAGATTCAGCTCCAGATTTGACTTTTTCGCCAATTTCGTTGTAATCTGCATTTTGAATTCGCTGGGAAACTTGTTCAAATTCTTCCCGTACTTTTTTCTCAATATTAGAGATGGTTACAGGTTCTCCCGTCATTTCTAACTTTTCAGCAGTGGTGATGGCTTTGGGCATTGCAATCCAAAGGATTAAATAGACTAAAAATCCCATGCCTGAAAAACTAAAAATCAAAAATGCCAATTTAAACCAAAACGAATCTACACCGAAGTAATGTCCTAAACCGGTACAAACTCCCCCAATTACACCACGTTCTTCATCACGGTATAATTTACGACGACGTGGAGGCAAGGCGTATTTAAAATCGGTTTCCTTTTGGGTCTCCCCTTCATTATCTAAACGGTAATCTTCGGGCTGCCCCATAACATTGACAACTTCATCTACATCGTTACTGTTGATTACATGTTTGTCCGAAAGTTGACGCTCAGCAAAGAGTTCGGCTACACGCATTTCGATATCTTTCATGATTTCATCTTTTCCGGTAGCGTCTGTGAGCGAATTTTTTATCGCATCAAAGTAGCGGGAAAGTTTTTGGTAAGCGTCTTCATCAATGTGGAAAAATAAACCACCTATGTTGATATTTACGGTCTTGTTCATGATTATTGGTTTTGTTTAGTGATAATGGTTACGGCATCAGAGAGTTCGGTCCATGTGCCATTTAATTCGTTTAAAAATGTTTTTCCTAATTCGGTCAACTCGTAATATTTACGCGGTGGTCCCGATGTCGATTCTTCCCAACGATAATTGAGCAAGCCATCATTTTTAAGGCGGGTTAGCAACGGATAGACAGTTCCCTCGACCACGAGTAACCGGGCCGCTTTTAGCGTATCCAAAATTTCGGAAGTGTAAGCCTCTTTGTCTTTTAGAACCGACAAGATGCAGAACTCCAAAACGCCTTTTCGCATTTGTGCTTTTGTGTTTTCGATGTTCATAAAATTACTTTTTTAATCCACGTGGATGTCGTTTTTTGATTGATGATTGATGATGTTATTCGGATGTAAATACTTTTGGTTCAGAAGTACTGTCCATGGTTTGCGCATTGTTATTTTGAACACGCTGTCTTAAAAACGGAATTGATAAAGGATAATGATACACCTTTCCTCGGGTAGCCTCCAACGCTCCGTAAACGATAAGTACAAACTCAGTAATTTTTAGCAAAGCGAATAAGACAAAGGCAGTAATTCCAACAACAAGCCCGGTTGAAAAGGAAATATTTTCAAGATTTCGAATGGCAAACGATTGGTCATCCCATTGAAAAGCGATCATTCCTTTGGTAAAAGCACTTAAAGTGAGTAGTAACCCTAACCCAACCAAAACGATGGTGTACACAAAAACACTAAGTTGAAAATTCAATACACTTCGTCCTTGTGCCTCGAGCATGGGGGAAGTTTCTTTTTTGGCCGACCATATAAATGCAGGCAAGATAAAGTTCCCGAAAGGAAATAAATATTGCCCTAGCGCGCTGAGGTGCAAAATGGTTCCTATATTTCGTTCATTAGCCGTCATAACTTTTGATTTTGATGATTGAAACTCCATAATACTTTTTATAAGCTATTATTTTCTTAAACAAAGATACAACCTAAAGCAGGTATTATGTATTACAAAGTACTAAGATTTAACAATATATTAACATTTGACAGAACACCCCTTTTTCAAAAGGTATGTGTATTTTTACCGAAAATAAAGGCTTTATGCAACTTTCTCCTCGCAAATTAAATATGTTTTTGGCCTGGCGATTACCGGCCGCATTTTGGTGTGGTGTTCGCGTTAAAAGCATTTCCGAAAGCACTTGTATTGCTTCGGTCGCCCACCGTTGGATCAATCAAAATCCATTTCAATCCATGTATTTTGCCGTCCAAGCCATGGCAGCCGAGTTGACAACAGGAGCTTTGGTTATGGCTGAAATTCAACGCAAAAAAATGCCCATCTCTATGTTGGTCCTCAACAATAAGGCAACCTATACCAAGAAGGCAACGGGAAAAATAACATTTACTTGCCAACAAGGCACCGCAATTGCAACATTAATTGATGATGTGGTCCAATCAGGGGAGGGTAAAACGATTTGGTTGCAATCAGTTGGGGTTGATCAGCAAGGGGAAGTGGTTTCTGTCATGGATTTTGAATGGACATTAAAATTGAAATCGAAATAGTGAGAATTGTTACCTTTGAAAAAAAATAATTCATGAATCGTATCTATATTATAATTGCCCTGGTGTTTACGTTGGGGGTACAAGCCCAAAAAAAGGAAAAAGTTAAGGGGTCTAAAATTGTTACCGTTGAGCAAAAAAAGATTGAGGCCTTCAATGCCTTAGAAATTTCCGATAATCTTGAAGTCTTTTTGATAAAAGGGAGTGAATGCGGACTTGAAATTGAAGCCGACGATAATTTACACGATGCTATCGGTATTAGTGTAGTGGGTCGTCAATTGCGCTTATCTACATTAAAGAGTGCTTTCGGTTATAAGAAGTTGAGCATTCGGGTTACGTACACCGACGATTTTATTGCGGTAACCACTAAAGATGAAGCTAAAATTAATGCCCTTTCGGAAATGAAATTGGATGCTATTACATTTACCAGTTTTGACGATTCTAAAGTTTTTGTAAATGCCCAATGCAAAAAGTTTGAACTCATTGCCAACGACCATTCGAAATCGGAACTCAATATCAAAAGTGATGAGTGTCGGATTAATTTAAGTAAAAGTGCCCAATGCAAAGCTTTAATTACCGGGCATGACCTTACCTTTGATGCCTATCAAAAAGCTACGGCCGAAGTGGAAGGCGATGTTGAAAACATTACTCTGCGTTTGGACAACAACAGCGGATTTACTGGAAAAAATCTCGATTGCAAGTCAGGAAAAATAACCACGGAATCCTATTCTCGTGCCAGCATCAAAGTTGATAAGCAACTTACGCTTTCGATGGCTGGAAAATCACAGTTGGATTTATATGGTGAACCCAAAATTGAATTAGTCGTATTTACCGACAGTGCTGTGTTATCGAAAAAACCCCTGAAATAATTGGCAAACACGCGGTACAATGCAAAAAATAATACTATATTTGCCCACGCAAAAAAACTTCGGGGTGTAGCGTAGCCCGGTTATCGCGCCTGCTTTGGGAGCAGGAGGCCGCAGGTTCGAATCCTGCCACCCCGACCAAGAAAAGTGGAACGAGAGTTCCACTTTTTTTGTACTACACGTGCCAAAAGTTTACTTTTGAGCTAAGTGTAGTGCAAAAAAAGTGCGGACACAGCCTGATAAGGCGTGTTCCCTTTTCTTGAGCAACTTCCCCACTTCAGGATATGCAATCCTGCTTTTTTTTGTTCAAGTCTTCTATTTAAATGTATTGCGGACACAGCCTGATAAGGCGTGTTCCCTTTTCTTGAGCAACTTCCCCACTTCAGGATATGCAATCCTGCTTTTATTTAAATACTCTGCGGACACAGCCTGATAAGGCGTGTTCCCTTTTCTTGAGCAACTTCCCCACTTCAGGATATGCAATCCTGCTTTTATTTAAATACTCTGCGGACACAGCCTGACAAGGCGTGTTCCCTTTTCTTGAGCAACTTCCCCACTTCAAGATAGGCAATCCTGCTTTTATTAAGTTCAAATCTTTTATTTAAATACTCTGCGGACACAGCCTGACAAGGCGTGTTCCCTCTTCTTGAGCAACTTCCCCACTTCAGGATATGCAATCCTGCTTTTTTTGATATTAGTTTTATTTTATCTACTAAATCAGTATAACCTGAACTTATGATAAAATTGTTAATTACAATTTAGTTTTCACGTAAATCAAAAAGAGAAAAAAGTAACTTTGTGTCGCTTTAAAAAAATACATTACATCATGTCAGACGCAATAGAAAAAGTAAAATGTCTAATCATAGGTTCGGGGCCAGCTGGCTACACCGCTGCAATTTATGCCTCCCGTGCCAATATGTTTCCTGTGCTTTACCAAGGAACACAACCTGGTGGCCAGCTAACCACCACCAACGAAGTAGAAAATTTCCCAGGCTATCCTGAAGGTGTTACGGGTCCCGAAATGATGGTACAACTCCAAGAGCAAGCCAAACGCTTTGGAGCTGACATTCGTGATGGATGGGTGACCAAAGTTGATTTCAGCGGTCCCATACATAAAGTTTGGATTCATGACAATACCGAAATTCACTGTGAAACGGTCATTATATCCACAGGAGCCTCTGCCAAATATTTGGGATTACCTTCTGAGCAACATTACCTTCAAATGGGAGGCGGTGTTTCCGCTTGTGCGGTATGTGATGGCTTCTTTTATCGCAATCAAGAAGTGGTTATTGTGGGCGCCGGAGACTCCGCGTGTGAAGAAGCCCATTATTTATCCAAACTTTGCAAAAAAGTAACGATGCTTGTGCGCAGTGAGAAGTTTAGAGCGTCCCGTATCATGGAAGATCGCGTGCGAAAAACCGAAAATATTGAGATCCTCATGCACACCGAAACGGTTGAAGTTTTAGGTGATGGACAAGTTGTCACGGGCGTTAAAGTGGTTAATCGCGCGAGTGGGGAAACCCGTGAAATCCCTGCAACTGGTTTCTTTGTGGCTATTGGACACCAACCCAATACCGAAATTTTTAAGGACTTTATCACCTTAGATGAGACAGGTTATGTCATAAATACTCCTGGAACATCAAAAACGAATGTTCCGGGTGTTTTTGTAGCGGGTGATGCCGCCGATCACGTATACCGTCAAGCAATTACAGCAGCGGGAACAGGATGCATGGCCGCTTTGGATGCCGAGCGCTATCTTGCCGCCAAAGAATAACGTAGTGTAAATAGAACAAAGAGAAGAGTCGCCATGTAGCGGCTCTTTTTTTTAATAACACTGCCCACTGAATACTGAACACTGCTTACTGAATACTGTTTACTGAACACTGCCAACTGATCCGGGCGATCCCCTTCGGGTCGGGCTTTCGGCAGTCGCTGCCTTCGTTCCTCCGGCGAGCTTCAACAATGCCTCAATCCCTATCGCGGGAGGGTGCGAGAAAGCACTTAGGTAAAAAAAATAAAACCTAACAGGTTTCAAAAACCTGTTAGGTTTACTATCATCATAATACAACCTCCCTAAGAGCCTGCCCTTTTAATCATTCATCGAAATCAAAAACTCGTCATTCGTACGCGTCTTTTTGATTTTATCATTGATGGTATCCATCGCTTCTACCGGATTCATATCGGCCAAAAACTTGCGTAAAATCCACATACGCTGTAAAGTTTTCTCATCCAATAACAAGTCATCACGTCGCGTGCTCGACGAGGTAAGGTCAATCGCTGGGAAGATACGTCGGTTGGCAATCTTACGATCCAACTGAAGTTCCATATTCCCCGTTCCCTTAAATTCCTCAAAAATGACCTCATCCATTTTCGATCCCGTTTCTGTCAATGCCGTAGCAATGATACTCAATGAACCGCCATTTTCAACATTTCGCGCCGCACCAAAGAATCGTTTCGGTTTTTGCAGTGCATTGGCATCTACCCCACCGCTCAATACTTTTCCTGAAGCCGGTTGTACCGTATTGTAGGCACGCGCTAAACGAGTAATCGAATCCAATAAAATCACCACGTCATGACCACATTCCACCAATCGTTTGGCTTTTTCCAAAACAATATTGGCAATTTTTACGTGTTCTTGCGGTTCACGATCAAAAGTCGAAGCAATCACCTCACCACGCACACTGCGTTGCATATCGGTTACCTCTTCGGGACGCTCATCAATTAATAATACCAATAGGTAAACCTCTGGATGGTTGGCCGCAATAGCATTGGCAATATCCTTCAACAACATCGTTTTCCCTGTTTTAGGTTGCGCCACAATCATTCCGCGTTGCCCTTTACCAATCGGTGAAAACAAATCGATGATTCGGGTAGAAACCGACGCTTGTTTGGCATCCATCTTAAACTTTTCCTGGGGAAAAACAGGGGTCAAATGGTCAAAAGATACCCGATCACGAACCACTTGCGGGTCATGTCCGTTTATTTTTAAAACTTTAACCAAAGGGAAAAACTTCTCACTTTCTTTGGGAGGTCGAACCACCCCTTTGACCGTATCGCCCGTTTTCAAACCAAACAAACGAATCTGCGACGTTGATAAATAAATATCGTCGGGAGAAGCCAAGTAATTATAATCCGAAGAGCGTAAAAAACCATAACCATCGGGCATCATTTCCAAAACGCCCTCACAGTCGATGATGCCGTCAAACTCGTAGTCAGCATCCCGAACATTTTGGGTCTTTTTAAATTTATTGTTTTGATTGGCATAGGATGAATTTCCGTTGCCGTTCGTATTTCCATTTGCATTTGGATTCCCCTGACCATTGGTATTTGAAACATAAGCAGGTTCTGCTATCGGGATATCTACATTTGGACCGGGTGGTACAAACTCTGGGCGACTTTTCTGAGGCGGTGTTCCCATAGGTTTTCGCACCTCTTGCTTTGCATCCCGTAGCGGCTCCATAAAATCCGATGGAAGCGATTCTGTTGTGATTTGTGGCGGCATAAAAGGCTCATAGTCCACAGGAGCTCCTGTAATATTAGGCGTCACAATGTTACGTTGGAACGGTTTGCGTTGACGCTCTGGAGCATTTTCACGACCCTCACGCACAAACGATTTTGGGGTTTCCTCCGCTGGAGCAGCTGGAGGTGTGGCCTCTGCAACAGGTGTGGGTGCGGACTCTAACTGCTTGGGTTTCCGTCCGCGACGCTTGGGTTCTTCTACACGCTTTTCTTCCGTAGAAGCTTCTTGACCCGTCACTTCCGTGGGTACGTCAGCCGTAAATAAATTACCCGAAGCCGATTCTTGCGCCGATATGCGAGGTCTTCTGCCGCGTTTAGAAAATGTAGACGGTGGCGTTTCACCGCGATCGACCGCTTCTTGATGCGCAATAATCAATTCGATGAGCGCTTCTTTTTTTACACCAGCAAATTTTATGGTTTGTGCCAACTTGGCAATATCCTGAAGCTCAGAAAGCTTCATGGTTTTTAACGTTGAAATGTCAAACATATAATGATAACAAAGCGATTAAATTAGGGGTCTTTCTAAAAACAACACAGTGGAGTTTTGCTTGAGAAATAAATTCCGTGAGATTGAAGTGGTTACGGAATTGCCCTGCAATAATACGAATAAAAATTCAGGGCGCAATAGTTTTTTAAAAAAAGAAATACTATTTTTGAGCCTCAAATTTGAACAGGAAATGTTTCAACGTATTCAAACAATTTACATGGCGGGAGCCATTCTTACTTCTGGATTTTTAGGTTATGTTTTTCCGTTGTGGAAAGACGCCAGTGGTAAGGATTTCTTCTTCATGATGGAGGTTTCCTACTTGGCCCTTTCTGGGGCAGCCACTGCCCTTATTGCAATGAGTATAATTTCCTATAAAAACCGCAAACAACAGTTCGTTTTTAATCGACTGTCTATCATATTAAATTTAATTTTATTAGGATTATTGATTTACCGCTCACTAAATCTATCCGGAGAAACCCCAACGGTTTCAGAGAAGGGTATTGGGATGTTCCTTCCTATTTTTTCTATCGTACTTTTGGCTTTAGCCAATAAAGCCATCAAAAAGGATGAAGATCTCGTAAAATCTGTGGACCGTATTCGGTAAACCTGTAAACTTAGTTTATTAGTGCGTTAAAATCCGTTTCTTTGGGAACGGATTTTTTATTTTTACCACTTTAAATAACCGCTCTATGGCAACCACCCTTTATATCCCACAAAAGAAAACAAAACTTTGGATTTCATTACTCGGGGCAATTTGCTTTGTAAGCATGGGGTTCTTTATCCTTTCCAAACCGCAATCCAAGGATTCATGGGCCCCAATTATTGGATGGGCTAGCATCCTCTTCTTCGGACTCACAGGCGTATTAAGCATCAAAAAACTCCTGGATACCCGACCCGCTTTAATCATCAATGATAAAGGAATTTGGGACAACACCACGTTTATGCAAGTTGGACTCATTTCATGGCATTCGATAACCAAAATAACACACCAAAAAGTAGTTAACAATCATTTCATTTTTATACATACCAAAGATCCTGAAGTATACCTTAAGAAAGTTTCAGGGATATCCTTACGCATCCTGCGAAAAAACCAACAAGGATTTGGCACTCCTTTTACCATCAATAGCAATGGTGTTCGGTATAACATCACACAATTGCATCAACTGCTTGAATCCGAGTGGGAAAAACACCGTAAATAAATCGCTTAAATCTCTTTTTCGAGCCTTGGCACAATGATTGATTCGAAACTTTCGTTAATCTATAAAAACAAGTCCCATGAAAAAGTATTTCTTCCTACTCGCGCTTTGCTTAAGCACTAGTTCATTCGTAAATGCTCAATTTTTAAAATTTGGAGTCAAAGCCGGCGTCAATTTTGCTAACTTTAATGGTGGATCTGTACAAGGTATTGATTTCTCCACACTCACCAGTTACCACGGAGGCTTAGTCCTCGAAGCCAAACTGTTTGAAAACTTTTCGCTCCAATCGGAACTTTTATACTCTACTCAAGGCGCCGAATTACGCGGACTCGGCACGCAAGTAAAAAATGAATTAGGATATCTCGCAGTTCCCGTTTTAGCCAAATTCTACCTCACCAAAGACGGCCTAAGTCTTGAAATGGGACCCCAAGCCTCGCTATTGGTGAGTCAACGCAATTCGTTTTCCTTAGGAGATACCCAAACCTTTGACTTTGCCTTGGCAGGAGGACTAAGTTATAAAATCACCAAAGAGGTATTTGTTTCAGGAAGGTATCTCGCTGGCCTTACCGAACCCAAACGCGAGGCCGATATTAAAAATGCCGTTGTACAATTCTCCGTAGGTTATTTATTCTAAACTTCACGAGGCAAAGCACGCGGACCCAATTCAACAATTTCCAAATCTTTAATATTCGACCCCTCAATAACCATGCGCAATAGGGTTCGAACTTGATGAAATCCATGAATGCCGGCCGCTCCTGGATTTAAATGCAAAAGATTTAGCGTTTTGTCAAACTGGACTTTTAAAATATGAGAGTGTCCACAAATAAACAGTTGTGGGGGTTGCGCTTTCAATTCCTCTCGAATCGCAGGATGATACTTCCCAGGATACCCGCCAATGTGGGTGATCCAAACGGAAACCTCTTCACAAAAAAAACGGTTATGCAACGGAAATTCAGCACGTGCTTGATGATCGTCAATATTGCCATACACAGCGCGTAAAGGTCGAACCTTCTTAATCGCGTCCGTAACTGCCAAATCGCCTATATCTCCCGCGTGCCACACCTCATCGGCCCAGGTTACATGATGCATAATGCGGGCGTCTATATGACTGTGGGTGTCGGATAAAACTAAAATTTTTCGCATCAAAACAAACTAAAAAAGCAGCTGCAAGATACATGGTTTTCTTAAGAAATGATTCACTATTCCCTAAGCAAATCTTTGTACCTTTGCCCCTGAAAACCCCATAATGCTTTGAGATATTTCATCGAATTTGCTTACAAAGGCTCCAACTACCACGGCTGGCAATACCAACCCAATGCCTCGTCGGTTCAAGAAACACTAACCCAAGCCTTGTCGTTAATGCTTCGGGAGCCGATTGAACTCACCGGTGCTGGACGAACCGATACCGGGGTGCACGCCCGTCAAATGTTTGCACATTTTGACAGTGAAGTTCCCTTTGTTTTCCCCGATTTAATCAAAAAGTTAAACGCTTACCTCCCGAAAGACATTGCGGTTTGGGACATTTATACGGTGGCTCCCGATGCACATGCGCGCTTTGACGCAACAAAACGAACCTATGAATACCACATTCACCGTCGGAAAGATGCTTTTGAATGCCATAACAGTTGGTTGTTTCCGCATTCTTTAGACATCGATCGGATGAATGATGCTTGTAAACTGCTACTAAATCACACTGATTTTGAATGCTTTTCAAAATTGCATACCGATGTCAAAACATTTTTTTGCAAACTGACACATGCTGAATGGACATCCCACGGTGATCGCTGGGTTTTCACTATTAGTGCCGATCGTTTTCTACGCAATATGGTGCGTGCAATTGTGGGAACATTAATCGATGTGGGAACAGGAAAAACAAGTTTAACCGACCTTGAACAAATTTTAGCAAGTAAAAATCGAAGTAAAGCCGGATTCTCTGTTCCCGCACACGGACTCTACCTTACCGAAGTGCATTACCCCTATATCCCCTTTCGGGCACGATAACATATGAAAGCAAAAGCCTTTGATTCCAAACTTTTCCGGCGAATTCTCACCTATACTACCCCCTACAAACTATTGTATCGGGGCGTTGTGGCTACGGCTATAATGTTGGCAATTGTAACTGCTTTGCGTCCTTTTTTACTAAAAAAAACGGTCGATGTATATATCAAACCCATGGACAGTTACGGCTTGCTATGGTACGTCATCCTTATGGGGATTGTGCTCATTTTGGAAGGCGTTTTCCAATTTTTCTTTGTCTATTGGGCCAATTTGTTGGGACAAAATATCATTCGCGATATTCGTCAACAATTGTTCTCTCATTTGCTTCGCTTTCGAATGAAGTACTTTGACACTGCACCCGTAGGGCAATTGGTCACGCGCACGGTATCGGATATTGAACAAATAGCGCGTATTTTCAGTCAAGGCCTTTTTATGATTATCAGTGATTTACTGAAAATGGTTGTTGTGCTTGGATTTATGTTTTACATGAACTGGAGGCTAACCCTCATCGTGGTAGCCGCTATGCCCCTTTTGGTCTATGTTACGCGTATTTTTCAACGCAAAATGCAAGTGGCCTTCGAAGAAGTTCGCCACCAAGTAGCCGCCATGAATACGTTTGTGCAAGAACGGGTCACTGGAATGAAAATCGTACAACTTTTTAACCGTGAAACCATTGAATACCAAAAGTTTAAGGAAATCAATCAAAAGCACAACAAAGCGTGGATGAAAACCATTTTGTACAACTCCATTTTCTTCCCGATTGCCGACATCATTTCCTCGCTTTGTCTTGCACTGGTGGTCTTGTACGGTGGATTTCGTATTTTGGATGGAGACAAATTTACCACCTTTGGCGACTTGATCTCATATACCATGTTTATCGGGATGCTTTTCAATCCCTTGCGTCAAATTGCCGATAAATTCAACGAAATGCAAATGGGAATGATTGCTGGAAATCGCGTTTTTGATGTTCTCGATGCCCAAGATGACAAACAAGAGGGAGGGACGATAGAAGCTCCTCAGTTCAAAGGTAAAATTGAATTAGAAAAGGTACGTTTTAGTTATATCCCCGGTGAAGAAGTTTTGAAAGGCATATCGATAGGCATTCAACCGGGACAAACGGTTGCCATTGTGGGAGCCACTGGAGCGGGTAAATCGACCATCATCAATTTATTGAATCGTTTTTACGAAATCGATTCGGGTACTATTACCATTGATGATACCCCAATTCATGCCTTTACGCTTCCTAGTCTGCGTCGACAAATTGCCGTTGTTTTACAAGATGTCTTCCTTTTTGCCGACACAATTTATAACAACATTACCTTGGGCAATCCGAATATCACCCGAAAAGAGGTCGAAGCGGCCGCTGCCCGAATCGGAATTGCTGATTTTATCGAATCACTCCCCGGAGGCTATGATCATGACGTAAAAGAACGCGGGGTCATGCTTTCGTCGGGACAACGCCAACTCATTGCGTTCTTGCGGGCTTACCTTAGCAACCCGAGTATTTTAATTTTGGATGAAGCCACCTCCTCTATCGACACACACGCCGAAGAGCTTATTCAACACGCTACCGAAACCATCACCAAAGGACGAACAGCTATAGTAATTGCACACCGCTTGGCCACCATTGTCAACGCCGATACCATTATCGTGATGGAAAAAGGAGAAATCGTTGAAACAGGAAACCACCAAGAACTATTGCAGTTGGAAAAAGGCTATTATCGAAAACTCTATGAATCGCAATTTTCGGAATCGTCAATACAATAAATCGGTATTCACTTTATTTTTTCAACCCAAATTCATCCACGGTTTTATCCCGCTCAAACCCTTGAATTAGGAGTGGTAACGAATCGGAAGCTACTGCAAAAAAAGGAAGTTTACCCAGTTGAATTTTTTGATCCAAATCGGTTTTGGATTCAAAATGACGTGCTATGTCCATATACGTACCTCCCATTAAGTGTCTAAATTCATGCTGAAAAATGACCGCAGCAAATCCGTCCAACCGCCCCTCACGCCAGCTTCCATCCAAATTTTGACAGCGGTAGGCAATCCACTCGAAGGTAGCGACATTCCCCCGTTTTTCATCGGCAGCACTCAAACAACCATGCCAAAAGTTTTTTCGCCCTGAGGAAACCTGAGTAATCCTCGGATTAATAAACAATTGCTTGGCCACGGGCCCCAAAACCTTGTACCGCGGATTCGTTGCTTTGGCCTCAATAAAAAAAATCTGTAGACGTTTCCCAATCTGATTGGCCGCAATTCCCACCCCAGATTGACGAACCATCACCGCATACAAGCTATCGGTAAACCGCTGTAACTCGGGTGTTCCGAATTCCTCTGGTCGAATGCTTCGCGGCGTTTGATAGAGTGTACTCGTGGCTCTACTAGGTGCCCCAGAGGGCTCTTGTTGCACCACCGAAAAACCTTCTTTGGGAATGGCTAAAGTTAGCGCCATCGGTTCGTTTTGACAGGTTTGTACAGCCCCAAAAACAACGGTGGCTAAAAGCCATCGGAAAGAAATCGAAACGTTCATATTTTCATCATTTTAATTTTGAAAACTGCTTTGACGCCAATAAATACAGCACCGCCAAGGAGGAATAATCCCCCCAAAACTCGGCAACGGCTTGCATTTGAGCTTTTAATTTTACCTTGGGATTCAAGGCATAGTGGCCTATCATAATTTGTTTTAAATGGTAGTCATCATAAGGAACTACGTGAGGCCGCTGTAAGGTAAACAATAAAATCATGTCTATGGTCCAGGGACCTATACCTTTGATCGTCGATAACGTTGCTCGAACTTCAGCATCGCTCATCGTTTCAAAAGACAGCGAGTGAGTGCGCCAAAATTCAACTACTGCCAAAAGCGTCGCATACTTTGCCTCCGAAAGGGCCAACGGAGCAAGTCCAAACTGTTCAAATGTATCAAAATTTGCCGGCATTAGTTGGTTAATCCCTGCACGCTCCAAGGCCTTGGCAAATATTTTCTTGCTGCTGCGGTAGTGAATTTGTTGCTCTACGATGCAACTTACCAAATCGTGAAATACATTATGGGTTGATTCCCAATTAGGCACTATGCCACGCTCCATAATTTTAGCAAGCACAGCATCCGATTGCCGCAAGTATTCTAGGGCGGAATGATTTGAGGATATTCCCATAAAAACAAAGATAGAAAGAAGTTTTCAAAGGTAAAACAGCCAAAATTCAAGAGAAAATTGAAAAGAAAATCATCGCCCTTTCAAGCCAACATCGGGAGAAAAATAGCAACCCATGATTTCCTTGATCTAAACCGCAATAACGACATAGAGTACTAAAAAAAAATCCGTAAATTCGCAATCGAATTGACAACTCGTCAATACACTAATTTAAGAAATACCTTTTTGCAATGAAATACGATATTATTGTTTTAGGAAGCGGACCCGGTGGATATGTAACGGCTATCCGAGCTTCTCAATTGGGCTTTAAAGTAGCGCTTATTGAAAAAGAAAATCTAGGTGGAATTTGTTTGAATTGGGGATGTATTCCCACCAAAGCCTTGTTGAAATCGGCACAGGTTTTTGACTATTTAAAACACGCCTCCGATTACGGATTAACCGTGAAAGAATTTGACAAGGATTTTAATGCGGTAATTGCACGTTCACGTTCGGTCGCTGACGGCATGAGCAAAGGGGTACAATTTTTAATGAAAAAAAATAAAATCGAGGTCATTGATGGCTTTGGGAAAATCAAACCCGGAAAAAAAGTAGATGTTACTGCTGCCGATGGTAAAGTGACCGAATACAGTGCCGATCACATCATCATCGCTACAGGAGCACGTTCACGGGAATTGCCCAACTTACCGCAAGATGGTAAAAAAATCATCGGCTACCGTCAAGCCATGACACTTCCTGAGCAACCTAAAAAAATGATTGTAGTAGGTTCGGGAGCCATAGGTGTTGAATTTGCCCATTTCTACAATACCATGGGTACCGAAGTAACGATCGTAGAATTTATGCCCAACATCGTTCCTGTAGAAGATGAAGATATCTCCAAACAATTTGAGCGCTCTTTGAAAAAATCAGGGGTGAATATCATGACCAATGCTTCTGTGGAACGTGTAGACACCTCTGGCAATGGCGTGAAAGCCTTTGTTAAAACCGCCAAAGGAGAAGAAGTATTGGAAGCCGATATCGTACTTTCTGCTGTGGGTATCAAAACCAACATTGAAAACATTGGACTTGAAGAAACCGGTATCGCCACCGATCGCGATAAAATCTTGGTCAACAGCTATTACCAAACCAATGTTCCCGGCTATTATGCCATAGGCGATGTCACTCCTGGACAAGCTTTGGCACACGTAGCTTCTGCTGAAGGAATCATCTGTGTTGAAAAAATTGCAGGACTCCATGTTGAACCCCTAGATTATGGCAATATTCCTGGATGTACGTATGCTACGCCTGAAATCGCCTCTGTGGGACTCACCGAAAAAGCCGCCAAAGAAAAAGGCTACGAAATCAAAGTTGGAAAATTCCCGTTTACCGCCTCTGGAAAAGCGAAAGCCGCTGGAACCCCCGATGGTTTTGTGAAAGTGATTTTCGATGCCAAATACGGAGAGTGGTTAGGCTGCCACATGATTGGCGCGGGTGTAACCGATATGATCGCCGAAGCTGTAGTGGCGCGTAAATTAGAAACCACCGGACATGAAATTCTTAAGGCCGTTCACCCCCACCCTACAATGAGTGAAGCGGTGATGGAAGCCGTTGCCGACGCCTACGGCGAAGTAATTCACATGTAGGATAAGCTCCTAAGACACTGAGCTTCTGAGCTTCTGAGTCGAAAGTAACCCCTATACAAAGTCACTAGTCACTAGTCACTAGTCACTAATCACTAGTCACTAATCACTAGTCACTAAAAAAAACCGTTCCACCCGAGCGGTTTTTTTTATGCGGCTTCTCCTGCTGTCCGCTTCAAGTCCTCGTAGTTGGTCCTGTTTTTTGGGTGCTGTCGTGGGCTTCCGAGGGCGCCCCACAGCACCTCAAAAAAACGTCGGCCCACCCCACTCCGGGCTTTTCACTTCCATCAGGGCCGGGCTTGCGATAAGATTGAAAGTAATTGCATCAAAGAAAAATGTATTTTTACCTGTATATTCGCACTACTATGGTACGCAAAACCTACCCTATTTCCCACGCGATTCATTTCATCAATATTGCCTTGTGGCTCACGTTTCAAGCCTGTGGGTTTGTCTGGAAAAACACCATCACTACCGTACTCCAATTGGAATACCTACTGTTGAGTGAACATCAATCCCTTGTAGCAAACCTCTCACATCCCCAAATTATCCTTGGAGTACTCGGTCAAATCCTTTTGCTTGTCCATGCTTTTCGACGCCGTTGGAACCGCGGCTTAAACACCCTTACGGTAAGCATACTGACACTTCTTGTCGCGTTTTTAGTACTCGTAGGAGTTCTCACAAAGCAATGGACCATGGTAGGAATGCAACTCCCCTTTCTGATTTGTGTTTGTCTTTACTTTTACTTCGCCTATAAAAAAACCGAAGGGGAAGACCTTCGGTAGCTTGTATTACACCCCTTTCAAGGCATCACATAAGGCATCTATATCCTCTTTGGTGTTAAACCTACTGAAGGAAATCCGCAACGCTGGTCGCTTTAAATCGTCTTCTGCTACAAATTGCGCCAAAACATGGGAAGGCTTCGAACTCCCGCTTTGACAAGCACTGCCTCTTGAAACCGCAATTCCTTTGATGTCTAAATTAAACAACAACATCGCTGCCTTTTCCTCAGGCATGGGTAAGGTTACATTCAAAATATTGTAAAACGTATGTTCCCCATTGGCTTTGATTCCCGGAAACGCGATTTGCAACTGTTCCCAACAATAAAATTTCAACGCTTCTATATACCCTTGATCATGGGCCAAGTCGGTCATGTCCAATTCCAAAGCCTTGGCCATCCCAGCAATTTGATGTACCGCTTCTGTCCCTGCCCGCAATCCTTTTTCTTGCTCACCACCGACTATCATGGGTTTTAACACCACATTTTTTGAAATATAGGCAAATCCAACGCCTTTCGGCCCGTGGAACTTGTGCGCACTCGCCACCGCAAAATCTAAAGGTAAATCATGAAAATGCAATCTTACTTTGCCCACCGATTGAACCGTATCGCAATGAAAAAGGGCATTATGTGCATGACAAAGTTGCCCTACTTCATCAATATTCAAAACAGCACCCGTTTCGTTATTGACATGCATCAACGTAACCAAGGTCGGAATCTCCTGCTGCAACAACTCCGCTAAGCCTTCAAGAGCAACTGTCCCATCAGCTTTGGCAGGCAGATACGCAACGGTTACACCAAAGTCCTGAGCTAATTTTTCTAACGTATACAAGGTTGCATGATGTTCCATTCGAGACGTAATCAAGCGTTGAATGCCTAAATCACGGACCGCACTGGTCAAAATCATATTGGTTGCCTCAGTAGCATTGGCCGTAAAAATCAGTTCCCGCGCCTCACATCCCATCCATTGCGCTATGGATTTTCGCGCCGACTCAATAATCGATTTGGCACTCCGCCCATAACTATGCGTAGAAGAGGCATTCCCATATTCCGTTTGCATGACATCTACCATACAATCGATTACCTCAGGGCGTAAAGGAGTGGTGGCAGCATTATCCAGATAAACTCGTTTCATGTTGTTCATTTGCCCGACAAAAGTAGGCTATTTTAGATTTTGTTGAAAATAGATTTCGGTAGCACCCATCCCATATTTTTGATAGCTCGCCTCCTGAAAAGAAACTTGCGGATACTTGCGCATTAAAAATTCCAATTCGGTACGCAAAACTCCTTCTCCCACACCATGAATCAAAACAATTTTTGGAATGCGATTTTTTATCGCAAATTCAATATGCCGTTGCGCCGTTTCGAGTTGCAATGTTAGTATATCATAGTGCGATAAGCCCGTTACTTTTTTGACTAATTTTTCAATGTGTAAATCAAATTCAGGCGTACCACGATCGCGATTTTCCGACTTAAAAAGGATTTTTTTGGAAGCGTTTGAAGGCGTTTTGTCAATTTTTAACTTATGTAATGCATCGCTTTTATTAAATGATTTTAAAATATTGGCATCGTGTTCTTTAACTAATTCGTTGACAAAAAATGTCATCACAAAATCATCGGTTGTTTTGAGGGTAATTTGATCGTTTTGCACCGCCACGACAACGCCGCGAATAGCCTCATCCAAAACCGCAACGGTGTCCCCTACTTCGAACTTATTCTGTTTCATCGTGCTCTTTTTTGGAAGGTATTTTTGCTGATAATTTGGCCATGCAAAAAACAAAAACGAGTCCCGCAAATGCCATCAAATAATAATTGGGTTCTGCCTTACTTTGTTCGTACAAGGCTACTCCTGCTGCCACCAATAAAAGTGGAATCAACCATTTATCCATAGGAATGCTGTTTTGTTTTCAAAAATAACGAACCTGCCCCCAGTTCCCTGTATTTATGTTTCTTTTTTTTGTAAAATTGTAAAAAAGTTCAAGGTATGGAAGACTACATGTTGCCATGTATGTTTAAACAAACTTTTGGTTTTGATTGTATGGGATGCGGTTTACAGCGCGCCTTATACCTTCTTGTGCAAGGCGATTTTTATGGCGCTTTCGTACTTTATCCTCCCGTATACACGTTGCTCCTTCTCTTAGGAATTACAGTGCGTTTTGCCTTAAAACCCACACAAAAAAACGGGCGTCAGGTGCTGTTTACGGCCTTGCTCAACGTAATTGTAATTCTGGGCGCTTATTGCATTAAAATGAAAGATTTCTTTTTTTAACCTTAAAAATAAACACTATGGAAAAACAAAAATTACCGAATGCCACCGCCGTGCTCATCCTAGGGATCCTCTCATTTCTCACATTCTGTTGTTATGGGATATTTGGAATCGTCTTTGGACTAGTAGGCTACCTTATGAGCCGTAGCGACGCTAGAAGGCTACAAGAGAATCCCGGTGAATACAGCAACCAAAATGTTCACACCATCGGTAAAATTTTATCCCTTATCGGTTTGATTTTAGGAGTATTAACGCTAATATTCTTCATTTGGATCATTATGAAAATCGGTATGGAGAACATGCAAGACGAAGAAATGGTTCGCCGCCGAGTCGAAGAGCTCTTCGGAAAACGATAAAAACAAAAGAGGCTGTCCGTGATTCAGACAGCCTCTTTTTTTTATGTTAGCACGCAATTAAAAACCTCTTGTCATACGCATCATATAAATAACCAACCCGATCACCATAAGAATATACAACGAAATTAAGACAATCATCGAGATGCCAAGGTACTTGTGATGTGACTTTAAGTTTTGTAACGCAAAAGCCAGACTTTCAGTGCTGTTAATTCGCAAAGCTTCTGTCGTGGCAGTCGCATATCGGTATAAATACACCACCGGCGGAATGTAAAAGGCAGTACATAAAATATAAAAGACACCAATACCTTTTTTGGCGGCTCCAAAAATGCCAAAACCAGGATTGCTTTGTGTACTAAAGCCCCAAAAAAGACCAACCAATAACATTAAAGCGAGTCCAATAAAACCCAAAACTGCCAAAAACAAGCACCAACGTGCACTCACCCTTAGGGATTCTTTGGCCAAATCATTCAGATAAAGTGTATTTTGATTTTCCATAGCTTAGTTTGATTTAGGTTCAAATCCCGTTAAAGTTTTAGTAATAATCGCCACACATTCCAATAATTGCGCTTCAGTCATCACCAAAGGCGGGGCAAAACGAATAATGTTTCCATGGGTGGGCTTGGCCAATAAGCCATTTTCAGCCAACTTTACGCAAATATTCCACGCGGTTTCACTTTCTTCCGTATCGTTAATTACAATGGCATTCAACAAACCTTTACCGCGCACCAAACGAACAATATTGCTTTGCGCCACATACTCCCCTAATTTCTCACGGAAAATCTGACCCAATCGACGGGCATTTTGTACTAAATCTTCTTCACTAACCACCTCCAAAGCCGCAATTGCCGTGGCCGCAGCTACAGGGTTTCCTCCAAAAGTAGAACCGTGTTGTCCTGGACGAATAACATCCATTACGGCATGATCTGCCAAGACCGCCGAAACAGGATAAGCTCCTCCTGACAATGCTTTTCCGAGAATTAAAACATCGGGGCGCACATAGGTGGTTTGTTGCTCACACTTCTTTTCACAAGTACAATTTCCGCAAACTGCCAGCAGCGAACCCGTGCGCGCAATTCCGGTTTGCACCTCATCAGCCAAAAGAAGTACGTTATATTGAGTACACAAAGCCCTAGCGCGCGCTAAGAAATCCTCATCGGGAACGTATACGCCTGCCTCGCCTTGAATAGGCTCCACTAAGAAACCAGCCACATTGGGCGAAGCTGCTAAGGCACGTTCTAATGCATCAATATCGTTGTAAGGAATTTTCACAAAACCAGCAGTGTAAGGTCCGAAATTAGCGCGTGCATTTGTATCGTTGGAAAAAGAAATAATCGTAGTAGTACGCCCATGAAAATTCCCATCACACACAATAATTTGCGCCTCATTTTCGGCAATGCCTTTGCGTTCATAAGCCCATTTGCGGCAAATCTTTAACGCAGTTTCAACAGCTTCAGCCCCCGTATTCATGGGTAAAACCTTGTCAAATCCAAAATAACGCGTGATGAACTGCTCATACACCCCTAATTTATCATTGTAAAAGGCCCGTGAGGTTAAGGTTAGCGTTTGCGCCTGATGTACCATAGCGCCTACAATTTTAGGATGGCAATGTCCCTGATTAACCGCAGAGTAGGCGGATAGAAAATCATAATATTGTTTTCCCTCGGCATCCCAAACATAAACCCCTTCGCCGCGACTTAACACCACGGGCAGTGGGTGGTAATTGTGAGCACCGTATTGATCTTCCAAGGCAATGGCTTCTTGAGACTGTAATTTTTCAGTAATCATACCGGATTGTAATTTTTTAAAAAGTAACTTAAGTATTCCTTCTTGCGGAGAGAAATCATCCGTTGTGTGCTACAAAACTACGGATTCTTCGCGCAACTTCATAGCGCAATTTCAAAATTCGCAATCGATTTCGAAAACAACAAATAAGCGTATAAAATGATTTTATACAATAAATATAATTAAATAAAAATCATACTTTTAAAGTAACTAATCTAAACCTAAACATCAATTATAAATTTTCGTTTTTGTGCTGCGTCAATTGCTGTAGTAAGTCGATTTGTTGACGTTGTAAAGCCATTAATTCTTCGTGTTGATGCTTGAGGATATGATCCATTTTTTGATGCAACACACGAATCTCATGCTCTGCTTTTAGATTGATGATAAAATCTTTTTTGGCCCGTTCACGATCCTTTTCCTCTTGTCGATTTTGACTCATCATGATTATGGGCGCTTGCAAGGCTGCGATACACGACAAAATCAAATTCAGTAAAATAAAAGGGTACGGATCAAATCCTTGGTTATGAAACCAAAACACATTGGCCGCAATCCAAAGGAGTAAAAAACAAAAAAAACTGATAATAAACGTCCAACTCCCTCCAAAATCAGCTACTTTATCGGCTATTCGTTGCCCTAGGGTGCGTTGATCCTCGGTTTCGTCCAATTCGATAATACTTTCAATCTCCGTATGTTTTTTCATGGCTTTGGGTATTTACTATTCAAAGGTAAGGCTTCTAAAATGATAATTAGCTGTAGCAACGAAAAAACGTGAGGAGGTAGAATTTGCTTTACTTTTTGCATTTTCTAACCAATTAATTCCTCAAAATTATTTCGTTTCCCATGCAATCCCCTATTTTTGCGCTATGGGAAAACGTAAACAAGACCGCGTCATTTTTGAAAATATAGCCGTATTGGATGCAGGTGCCAAGGGAGTTTCGGTTGCCAAAGCACCGGATGGAAAAGTAATTTTTATTCCCAATGTGGTGCCCGGGGATATTGTGGATGTGCAAACTTTTCGCAAACGCAAAGCCTATTACGAAGGAAAAGCAATTCGCTTTCATCAGTATTCAGAACATCGCATCGAACCGGTGTGTGCCCATTTTGGGGTTTGTGGGGGATGCAAATGGCAAAACATGAACTACAACCAACAATTGGTTTACAAACACAATGAAGTATTCAACCATTTGAAACGCATCGGAAAGATTGAATTGCCTGATTTTGAACCCATTTTAGGTTCGAAAGAACAGTTTTTTTACCGCAATAAAATGGAATTTGGGTTCTCCAATGCCCGTTGGCTTACCGACGCAGAAATCCAATCGGACACGACCTTTGACAATCAAAATGCATTAGGATTCCACATTCCTAAAATGTGGGATAAAATTTTAGACATTGAAAAATGCTGGTTACAAGCCGATCCGTCGAATGCAATTCGCAACGGGCTCAAAGCCTTTGCCAATGCGAATGGACTTTCTTTTTTTGACGCTCGAAATCATAGCGGCCTGTTGCGCACGTTGATGATCCGCACCGCTTCGACAGGCGAAATTATGGTGGTGGTTCAATTTTTTGACGATATTCCCCAGGAACGTGAACAGATAATGGATTATCTCGCCAACACTTTCCCCGAAATTACCTCATTACAATATGTCATCAACCAAAAAGCCAATGACACATTGTATGACCAAAACATCATCCTATACAAAGGCCGAGACTATATTTTGGAAGAAATGGAAGGCTTGCATTTTAGCATCAATGCCAAGTCGTTTTACCAAACCAATTCTGCCCAAGCCTATGAATTATACAAGGTAACGCGTGAATTTGCGGGATTAACGGGACAAGAATTGGTCTATGATTTATATACGGGAACAGGAACTATTGCCCAATTTGTGTCTAAACAAGCCATGAAAGTCATTGGTGTTGAGGCCGTACCCGAAGCGATAGCCGATGCTAAGGAAAATGCCAAACGCAACAGCATTACCAACTGCGATTTTTTTGTTGGCGACATGAAAAATATCTTTAATGCCGATTTTATAGCGCAACACGGCACGCCTGATGTAATTATCACCGACCCACCGCGCGATGGCATGCATAAAGATGTCGTAGAACAAATTTTGCGTATCGCCCCAAAACGCGTGGTGTACGTGAGTTGCAACTCGGCCACCCAAGCCCGCGATTTAGCCTTAATGGACGAAAAATATAAAGTCACCCGTGTGCGCCCCGTGGATATGTTTCCACAAACGCATCATGTGGAAAATGTTGTACTTTTGGAATTACGATAAATGTTATGATGCGCTACACTGTATTTTTGCTTTTACCGCTACTAATGGTCTTCTCCGGTTGTGAGAAAGACGATATTTGTAGTGACACGACATCTACTACCCCACGATTGGTGATTGAATTTTATGATGTGACGAACTTGACACAAACTAAAAATGTTTCAAATCTTGTACTTAAAACCAATGGAGTTTCCGAAACCATTCTCTTTAATGCGGTAAGCAAAATCTATGTCCCCTTTGACACAACAACGGATACTGTGCAATTTCAATTGATACAGAATGGTGGTGATACCGATACAACCAATGACAACATAGATAATATCACCATGAACTACACCCGCACAACGCAGTATGTTTCGCGCGCTTGTGGTTATAAACTGAATTTTGTGTTAAATCCAACCAACGGTTTTAGTTTTAGCGACGGTACACCTAATGACGGCTTGTGGATACAAACCATGGGGATATCTGAAACTACGATCACTAACGAAAATGAAGTCCATGTCAAACTCTATTACTAGAATACTCATGAGCCTCTTCGCGGTGAGTTTGGCCTGGGGACAAACTGCAACCCCTTTGGCCAAAGACAGTATTCCCGTCACAAAAGACACTGTTGTCCCCAAAAAGGACAAATACGGGTTGCGAGTTGGTGTGGACTTATTCAAACTGTCGCGTTCGTTTTATGACTCCAATTATCGAGGGTTGGAACTCACAGGGGATTTTCGTTTAACACGGAAGCATTACCTCGCAGTAGAACTCGGGAATGAAAAGAAAACCGTTCAAGAAGATCATTTTAATTTTACCACCAACGGAAGTTTTATTCGCGTAGGTTTTGATTACAACAGTTACGAAAACTGGACGGGCATGAATAACCAAGTATATACGGGTTTACGCTACGGATTTAGCACTTTTAGTCAAACGCTTAATTCCTACTCGATTTATTCCCCCTACAACATATTTCCCATACCGCTGATTACGCCCAATACCGAATTTTCAGGACTCACTGCCCATTGGGCTGAAGTTGTTGCAGGGGTAAAAGCCGAAATCTTCACCAATTTTTTCATGGGATTTAGTTTTCGACTTAATTATTTGATTTCAGAAAAAAAGCCCGAAACCTTTGCCAATTTGTATATTCCTGGATTTAATCGAACCTACGAAGGCCGTTTTGGTGTGGGTTTCAATTATACCATTTCTTACTTAGTGCCGTTGTTCAAAGTTACGGTAAAAGACGCCGCAACGCTAGAAAAAGAGCGCAAAGCGAAAGAAGCGGCAAAAGCCAAAAAAATGGAAGCTAAATTAGCGCGCGAGGCCAAAAAGAAACGGTAAATCACCCCACTTTCTTCACCCCTTTTAAAAACAACCAACTCATAAAGATTTGTTCGCCATGTGCAGTTTTTACGGCTTGAAACTTGGGCGACAACAGTAAGGTAATGACAAAGGCGGCAACCGAAATCCAAATGCCTTGGTACCAAAAATAGGTCGACACCAAATACCGTGCACCGATGAACAATAGTGCAAATACAACAAAATTATAGAGTAAAGCTTTTGTTTTTTTTGACATCATTTATTGATTTTGAAATTTAGCTTTGCGACTGCCCGCATACAATTCATATTTGACCAAACGCGATTCCAAACTACCGTTGAATAATTTTATTTTCTTTGAGGGTTTGAGTCCCACGAACTTTAGGGCTTCTAAATTGGCTGTTATAAACCAAGCTTCAGTTCCCGGATAACTTTGTTTTAAGGTGTCGCCCAATTCCCGATAAAAACGCTCTAAATCGATTTCCAAACGCTCTCCATAAGGGGGATTGAAAACGAGTTGCAGCGGTCCTTGCGTTTCTTTTTCAGAATCAAAAAAATTGGCTTGTGTGACCGAAATATAGTCCTCCAAATTGGCATTCTGAATATTCTCTCGGGCTTTGGCAACCGCACTTGGTGCTTTATCTAAGCCTTTTAAGGTATAAGGAAAATCACGCGTTTTTTTCATCAAACTGTCGATGATTGTATCAAACAAGTCGTTATCCCAATCGGCCCATTTTTCAAAAGCAAATTCTTTTCGATTGATATTGGCAGGAATATTACAAGCAATCATTGCTGCTTCAATCAATAGGGTACCCGATCCGCACATGGGGTCCATAAAGTCCGATTGCCCTTTCCAACCCGACAATAACAACATTCCGGCCGCTAAAACTTCGTTAATTGGAGCAATATTGGTGATTTTTCGATACCCGCGATGGTGCAACGAAGCCCCTGAAGTATCTAAAGCCACAGAAACTTGTTCGCGATCAATATGTACATTAATGCGTAAATCGGGATGGTCTTTATCGATACTGGGACGAATTCCATAGTTTTGGCGAAATTGATCCACGATGGCATCTTTGGTTTTTAAGGCAACAAACTGGGAGTGCTTAAAATTTTCAGAATGCAAGGTAACATCAACCACAAACGTTTGATGCGGATTCAAATACTGGCTCCAATCGATGGTTTGAATTCCTTGGTATAAGGCATTGTCATTGAAGGCACGAAATTGATGGATGGGCTTTAAAACCTTTAACGCGGTTCGCAAAGCTAAGTTGGCTTTGTACATAAACCCTTTATCACCGACAAATCGAACGGCTCGGGTTCCCATGTGCACGTCTTGGGCACCGAGGTCGCGCAATTCTTTGGCTAAAATTTCTTCAAACCCAAAGAGGGTTTTGGCAATCATTTGAAAATTTTCCATACACAAGGAATAACAGTTCAGCCGGTGAAAAATGAAGGGAACCCCTTCGAAACCTCCCACCAAAAATCCAATTTATTGGATAGTAATGCGCAAAAATACACTAAATTTGCACGTTGAAATTGATTTGAAACGAATAAATGTCTGAATTGAACTCCTCAACCACGGCCCTATCCCCCGAACAATGGTACGCCTCTTGGTTTGATACCCCGTATTACCATATTTTGTATAAAGAACGAAATTATCGGGAAGCGCAACTCTTCATGGATAATTTGACGCAATACCTCAACTTGCCTGAAAAAGCCAAAGTTTTGGACCTTGCGTGTGGTCGCGGGAGACATTCTATTTATTTAAGTCAGTTGGGATATGATGTCACCGGCGTTGATTTATCGCCCAATAGCATTCAAGAGGCGTCCAAAAATGCGAATAAAAATTTGCGTTTTGAAGTGCACGACATGCGCCAACCCTTTCCTGCCCAATTTGATGCTGTTTTCAATTTATTCACTAGTTTTGGCTATTTTGATGAGGATGAGGATAATTTTAAAACCTTGCAAGCGATTCATGATAGTTTAAGCGAATATGGCTTTGGAGTGATTGATTTTATGAATGTGGATTATGTGTTACACGATTTGGTGCCTGAAGAAACCAAAACAGTGGACGGTATCACCTTTCATATCAAACGCTACACCGATGCGAAATACATTATCAAAGAAATTCGTTTCGTTGATCAAGGACAGGATTTTTGTTACTACGAAAAAGTTCGCATGCTGTCGTTGGAAGACTTTCAAGCGATGATGGAACGGGCTGGTATATATCTTTTGGATATTTTTGGCGACTATAAATTGAAGAAGTATTATAAAAAAACAAGTGAACGGCTAATTATGGTGTTCAAGTAGCGAAATAAGTGAAAAGATGCAAGAGAAAAGAAGCAAGAAAAAAGATTGCGTATGTAACTATCAACCCATTCCACCGCAATTACACTTTTTAAACGTTTTACACTCTTACACTAACCTGAAACCTGACATGAGGCTTTAGCCAACTGATGTAGCAAAGCGAAATAAGAGAAAAGATGCAAGAGAAAAGAAGCAAGAAAAAAGATTGCGTATGTAACTATCAACCCATTCCACCGCAATTACACTTTTTAAACGTTTTACACTCTTACACTAACCTGAAACCTGACACGAGGCTTTAGCCGACTGATGTAGCGAAGCGAAATAAACCTGAAACTTGAAACTTGAAACCTGAAACTTGAAACCTGAAACTTGAAACTTGATTCCCCCCATGAACTATATTCTTCCCTTACTTTCTGTGCTCCTTGGTTTTGGTGTGGCACTTTGGTGGCAACCGCAAGGGAAAAAGAATTTAAAACTACTGCTGGCGTTCAGTGGATCTTTTTTGCTTTCGCTAACCGTTATCAATCTATTGCCTGAAGTCTACACGAAGAACCCTCATACGCATGTTGGTTTCTTTATCATGGTTGGAATTGTTTTTCAAATTATACTCGAATTTTTTTCCAAAGGAGCCGAGCACGGTCATGTGCATGGACACGAGAAAATTCAAATCATGCCATGGTCTTTATTCATCAGTTTGTGTTTACACGCATTATTGGAGGGATTCCCCGTAGGACACCACCAACATTTGGCTTTTGGAATCGCAATACATCATTTCCCGATTGCGATGATCTTGACATTATTTTTCCTCAAAGCTGGTATGTCCAAAAAACTTCTTTGGGTATTTATGATTGGTTTTGCCCTAATGACGCCTTTGGGAACCGTTTTAGCGGATTCTGCACCCATGCTAAAAACGTATTACCAAGAAATTACCGCAGTGGTTATTGGCATTCTCTTTCATATTTCTTCAACCATTATTTTTGAAAGTAGTGAGGGCCATAAATTCAATGTAGCCAAAATCACGGTTATCATTTTTGGAGTAATCATGGCCTCGCTGTTGTAATTTTTGATAAAACTTTAGCGAAAGGTCATCGTGCGTTTTGGCCGAGAATGTGTACCTTTATTCCATCGAAAAACACAAAAATCATGGGATTATTTTCAGCCTTAATGGGCAACGCTGGACAAGTGAGTCTGGAAAGCTTGCAAAACGAATATGGAAAATTATTGATCGAAGGCGAAACGATTGAAATCGGATTCAAACTGATTCGCGACACGTTTTTATTTACAAACAAACGCATTCTTCTGGTAGAAAAACAAGGGATTACAGGCAGTAAAGTCGAATACAAATCGATTCCCTACAAAAGCATCACCCGTTTTAGTGTAGAAAGTGCCGGCACGTTGGACTTGGATGCTGAATTGAAAATATGGGTTTCTAGCGAAGCCAATGCGAGTATCGTTAAACAATTCAACAAATCAGTGAATGTATACGATGTGCAAAAAATCATTACCTATTACACCTGTAAATAGTTATGACTTTTACAAAAACTACTGAACAGTCCTCAAAATATGAGCATTTGGAACAGATGTCGGTTCACGAATTACTCACCCACATCAACCACGAAGACCAAACAGTTCCCTTGGCCGTTGAAAAAGCCTTGCCACAAATCGAAGCACTCGTTAATGCTACAGTCAACGCCCTAAAAGAAGGCGGACGATTGTTTTATATTGGCGCGGGAACATCAGGCCGTTTGGGTATTGTGGATGCGTCTGAATGCCCGCCTACTTTTGGTGTACCGCACGAATTGGTCAACGGAATCATTGCCGGAGGCGACCAAGCCATTCGGCGCGCGGTTGAAAACGCCGAGGACAGCACCACACAAGCCTGGCTCGATTTGAAAGCAGCGGGAATAACTGCGGGCGATGTTGTAGTGGGTATCGCTGCTTCGGGTACTACACCTTATGTTATTTCGGGCTTGGAAGCCTGTCACAAAAATAGTATTGTCACGGGCAGTATCACCTGCAATGCTGGAAGTCCGCTGGCTTTGGTAGCGCAATTCCCTGTGGAAGTGGTGGTTGGACCCGAATTTGTCACCGGAAGCAGTCGCATGAAAGCGGGTACGGCTCAAAAGTTGGTGCTCAACATGCTCTCCACTGCTACCATGATTCAGTTGGGACGGGTCAAAGGCAACAAAATGGTCGATATGCAATTGAGCAACGCCAAACTCGTTGACCGCGGCACCCGCATGATTATGGACGAACTTGGCGTCGATTATGAAACCGCCAACCACTTGCTGTTAACCCACGGCAGCGTTAGAAAGGCTGTTGAAAATTTTAAATTATAAATTTTAAATTATACAAAGTGAAGGGTAAATGCTTTACTAATCAGCCCCAAAGTTTCGGAGCTAATCCAATAACTAGTCACTAACCTGCCTGCTGGCATAAGCAGGTCACTAGTCTAATCACTAATCACTAGTCACTAGTCACTAATTACTAAACAATGAGTACCAACAAAACCCTCTTAGCCAAAGGCATCAAATTTCTCTTCGGGGCATTGCCACTCATGTTCATCGGTCCGAGTGTGATGTACAATGCCTTAATGAACAAACACACGAATTGGCATTATTTGGTATTGGCCATCGGATGTGGAATATGCATCACATCGGTGGTGCTGGCCTTTAAAGGATTACAAACGATGATGAAAGCGCTTTTCGATGGCAATCCCTAACCCCTAGCCCAGATCAGCCTGCCAGTAGACAGGCTCTAAAAAATTATATGAAAAAATAATATGAAAAAAATAACGAGTCTCTTTTTAGTTCTTCTCACCGTTTCGGCCTGTCAAAAAATGCCGGAATGCAATTGTACTGATTTTAAAACCGGTACCTTCGAATTTGTACAAACCATCAACGGGAAGCAAGACACTACCCGCTTTGTGCGCACTGCCGATGAGCAAATTGAAACCTATCAAGGGCGAACGGATACCGCCAACGTGCGCTGGGTCAACGATTGCGAACTTATTATTCAGAAAAAAAATCCGCGCAACCGCGAAGAGAAAAAAGCCATCAGTATGAAAATTGTCGAAACCAAAGACAATCAGTACCTTATGGAATATTCTTTCGTGGGGGATGTCAATAAACAACTCGGAACCGTAACAAAACGCGATTGATTTGCGTACAACTGACTGAAAACCTAAACCTAACCTTACATGGAAATTTTATTCTCGTCCAATGCGCTGATTGCGTTATTGACCCTTACCTTTTTGGAGATTATTCTCGGTATCGACAACATTGTCTTTTTATCGATTGTTTCAGGGAAACTCAAAGCTGAAGACCAACCCAAAGCGCGCCGCATCGGATTAATTTTGGCGATGGCCTTTCGTATCGTATTACTTTTCGGCATCACGTGGGTCATGAGTTTGAAAGCCACCATTTTTGATTTCGACTGGGGCTTTCTCTCGGGGCACGTAACCGGGCAAAGTTTGATCATTTTTGCTGGAGGCCTTTTTCTATTGTACAAATCGGTGACCGAAATTCACCACAAACTCGAAGGCGAAGAGGATAGCGAAAGCGGCAAAGCTTCCACCTCCTTGTCGGGAGCCATCCTTCAAATTGCCCTTTTAAACATCGTATTTTCATTCGACAGTATTCTTACGGCTGTCGGCTTGGTAAGTAGCGAACCCGCGCCCAAAGGGTTTGGCGAAGCGGCTTTGATTATCATGATTCTCTCCGTAGTGATTTCGATAATCATCATGATGATTTTCGCCGGACCCGTATCAAAATTCGTCAACGAGCATCCTACGATACAAATTCTGGGCTTATCGTTTCTCATCTTAATTGGTGTCATGTTGCTCGCCGAAGGGTCGCACCTCGCGCATTTCACCTTCTTTGGCCACAACGA